>Ga0114922_10000623_pt1 | contig 34190 bp, 28 predicted proteins | sample AartaG_FD_100975 | JGI IMG/M metagenome (GOLD analysis project Ga0114922, IMG submission 100975) | Deep subsurface microbial communities from Aarhus Bay to uncover new lineages of life (NeLLi) - Aarhus_00045 metaG | ecosystem: Environmental > Aquatic > Marine > Oceanic > Sediment | place... | reverse complement strand
TAAAAAAGTAGCTATTATGGTTGACGAAATGTATCAGGTTCTTGAGGTATGGTTTCCTTACTATCGCCTCAAAGAAGCCGGTCTTGAGGTTAATTTAGTTGCCGCCGAGGCAAAAAAGCAATATCATTCAAAGGAAGGTTATCCCTGTATTTCTGATGTTTCAGCCTCAGAAGCTGATGCAGGCGATTACGATTGCATAATCGTGCCGGGTGGTTTTGCTCCGGATTTTATGCGAAGACACGCAGACGTCATAAAGTTTGCGAACGATATGGTTAATGCCGGCAAGGTTATAGCGGCTATCTGCCATGGCGGATGGCTGTTATGCAGCACTCCTGTTTACAGGGGCAAAAAGGCGACCTGTTTTATGGCAATCAAGGATGATATTATAAATGCCGGCGCTGAGTATATTGATGCGGATTGCATTGTAGATGGAAATTTGATTACATCACGAAAGCCGGACGATTTGCCGGCCTTTTGTGTGGCTATCTTAAAAGCTCTTGAAAAGTAATAAATAAGCTTATAGGAGCATTATTTTTATGAATACTATAAAAGATGACAAAGGGCAGGACAGAATTCCGGTTATCCTGGTTGTTGATGACAATCAGCAGAATCTTGAGTTGTTGCAGGTTTATCTTGAGGATGTGGACTGCCGGAGCATACCGGCACATGATGGGCCTGAGGCGTTGGAGATTACAGCTAAAGAGCCGCCGGATTTAATTTTGCTCGATGTGATGATGCCTAAAATGAGCGGCTTTGAGGTTTGCAGGAGAATAAAGAATGACCCCAAAACCTCTGATATTCCTGTAATAATGGTAACCGCACTTAATGAATTTGGTGACATTGAGCGGGCTATTGATTCCGGCACGGATGATTTTCTCAGTAAACCCGTAAACAGGCTCGAGCTGTTAACGCGGATTAAAACTATGCTGAAATTAAAACACCTGAGTGACAAACTCGAGCGCACATTGGCATATTTGAGCGAGATAGAAAAACAGGCCCAAATGGCAAAGTCCGATTAAGGATTGTATTTATAGGCTATATTAGTGTGAGCCATAATTGCCGTTATTGGCCTGCGTACTATTAAATATATGGCACCCCTCAATTTGTTGGGGGGTGTTCTTGTATTGATGGTTCGATGTGGATTTTAGTAATGGATGTCCTTGTAGGCCGGCCTTCCCGGTGGCAGGGGGGGCAAAAAACCCGATAACCGCGTTCTAAAATCGTAACAATCCGCACATTACACACAATCGCCATAACGAAATAACAAAATAAAAAAGTAGGTGACTAATTACCAAAATAGGGCTTAATACGCCTTTGCCTATTGTCGATACTTTAGTTGACGTTTTTGGGCAATCTTGTGATTTTGTTGAAAAAAGCGGGTCGAGAATCACACGAAAATAATAGCAGGACAACCGGGACCCGATTGTTAATAAAGAATCGAATTTGGCTCCGCGGGAGGGTGTATGAGTCAGCTACTGGAAATTCTCGGCAGGGCGATCACCATCGATATTGCCGATTTGATATGGCATTGGTTAAATACGGCAAACCCCCTGAAAGACGACAGCCAGTCTGTTCGGTATCGCCAGTTGAATAAGGCTATAGAGCTGATGGCAGATTTAAAGCTCGATGCCGCTGCCGAGCAGCTCAGGTTGTATCTGTTCGAAAACTCTTCCTGCATTTATGGCCGCCTGGCGGTGGCTGCCGTTTGTCTGCACAACAACAAATTGACTGAGGCAATAAAGGAGTTAAACTCGGTCTATATGCGCCAGCCGAATAATACAATGGCTCTTTATGCTCTCGGGTATTGTTACGAACGGCTTGGAAAGGAATCTCAGGCGGTTGAATTCTATCAGGACTGCCAGAAGTTCAAAAGATATTTACAGCTTCCCGCTCAGCGACTGGCCGCCATTTACTTCAAAAAGGGCCAGTCGGAAAAAACCATAGAGCAGTATGAGATATTGAAAAATGAATATCCCGACGACATATCAATACTGGTAACTCTTGGACATTTGTATATTGCCACCGAAAAATTTATGAAAGCCATAGAAACCTTCAACAATGCCATCTTGATACATCCGGACAATTTCCACTCTCAGGATGATAATGTGGACCAGCTTTTTGCCCAGGGCCAGTTCCACGAGGCACTGGAGCAGCTTGAGTATTTATTACAGGAACAGCCTAACAGGGCCGATTTGCTGATGAAAAATGCCGATATCCTTCGTATGTTGGGCAACACCCCTGAGGCTGTTTCACAATATGAAGAGGCCCTGCATATCTGCCCGGACTTCCTCGAGGCCACTATAAAGCTCGGGACACAATATTTACAGTTGCACCAGGAGCGGCTTGCCGCACAGCAATTCAATAAGGCTGTTGAGATAAATGACAAAATAGTTGACGCATATTTAGGCCTGTCAACCGCTCAAAAATTAGCTGGATACATCCATGATGCACTCGGAACATTATCGCTTGCCGCAGCAATACAGCCGAACAGTTCGATGTTATTCGCTGAGACCGCGACATTGCAATTCCAGGAAGGCCTTCGCAAAAATTTGCCCTTTGAAAGCGAGTACGATAATGTGCAGGATGAACCTGTAAATCTCACCGGAACGGTAGTTGATGCTCACCGGCAACAAATCGCCCAGCGTCCGCAAAATCCCGATTTACACTATCGCCTTGGTGTATTGATGATGAGCCTCGGCAGGTTGACCGAAGCCGTTCTTTCGTTCCAGTCTGCCCTGGAAATTAATACCGATTATCACAGAGCCAGAAATAAAATGGCCATCTGCCTTTTTGAAATCGACAGAAAAGCTGAAGCCCTCGATCATCTGTCCGCACCCGCCCGTCTCGATAAGGACACGCTTGATTTGCACTATAAGACGGCCTTGCTATATTGCGATAAGGTAAAGTTCGCATCTTCACTTATGAACCTTGAGCGTCACCTTGAGAATAATTTCGCACGTCCGGATGCCGCAGTTAATATCTCAATCGTCCTGCAGAACCTGGGCCTCCTGGACAGAGTAACTACTATGTGGGACAACCTCTCGGATACCGCCGAACAGGCAATTAACGCCGATTATCCCTTCCAACTGTAGGCCTGAAAATTAAGACTAAAAAATTAAAGCACAGAACAAATGTCTGTTATTGGATGAAAAATAGCGAATGAAACATAACATATATTATGGGACGTTAATAATCGCATATCAAAGAAGCGGCTCAGAATTGCCAATATTCAAGATATTTTCAACATTTTATGGTTTTTTAGTTTAATCTTCCTGTGTTATATAGAATATTCTGCTTAATTACTTCTATTAGTTTCGAAACAAATTCACCAAATTACATGTATATATCATAATTATTCTGAAATTATTTTTAAGACTTTGATTATTGGAATTCTGATCTTTTTCTTCGAATTTATCATAGCAATCATCGGCATCGTGCCTTTGCTGGTCTTGTTGACAGAGGCCGTCAATTATTATTTCTCTGTTTGGATCGCCGCAATGTAAAGGATAAATGATTGGCTTGGATGATTTACAATTCTTGCATTCTTTCATCATATATCCTTGTGAAAAAAGAAATGAACGAAATAAAATCAACGCGTCTAAGGCAAAGTATTATAGAAATATTAAGAAAGTCCGATAATAACTCTTGATGGATCACGCAGTGCCAAGGGTCTGCCTAAGATTTCGTAATGCAGAATCGCCCTTTTCAAATCGTTGGGATTTTCATAATCAGACAAAACTTCGGAAAGATACATTGATTCGACAACTTCGGCAGGCATAGCTTTACGTTTTCCCGGCAAACCAACAACGTTTTTACTCGTAAATTCCGGAAGCGCTTGAATGCCTGTATCAAGTTCCGGTAATATTTCAAAGTCGGGTTGGAACTGTGGAGTTGGTTTCGACAATTTAGGTTTCGCTGGTGCTGTTATGGGTTGGGTTTGTTTTACCTGTTTAGTTTCGGCAGCATATTTTCGTACAGCGGCCTGAGGACGGGCTGTTTGCTGGCGTGTCGTTTGGCCCGCAGGGCGGGTTTCACGAGTCGGTTTACCCTCGGCGGCCTGCTGAATCTCTCTAAAAAGCTGTTGCAGTACCCCCCTGCCGCCTGATGATGGCTTACTTTGAGGCTTAATAGTCTGTTGTTCCTGAGCATCTTCTTTGGCTTTTTTGCCCTTTGCTCTGATAAGGGCGCCGAGTCCATAAACCGCCGCAATAACCACCAGTACGAGTATATCCATCCAGCCTTCTATGTCCCTGCCGCGGGCAAGTACAATTATTTGTGCTAATGAATAGTACATATAATTAGCCTGTTAAGAACTTGTTATTTTTTCGTTGTTATTCTTTCTTTTTGGGTTTTGAAATGGAATCACGCATCGAGGTGTCGGCCATAATATTTTTCATTCTATAATAGTCCATAATCCCGAGATTGCCCTTCTGGAAAGCTTCGGCCATAGCTAAGGGTATCTTTGATTCATTTTCTACCACAAGTGCCCGCATTTCCTGCTCGCGTGCGAATGCCATTGCGCGGCGTTTTTCCGCCTCGGCTTTTGCTCTTCGCATATCCGCCTCAGCCTGGGCCGCCTGTAGTTTGGCGCCGATATTTTCACCTACATCGACGTCGGCAATATCAATAGAAAGAATCTCATAAGCCGTTCCGGCATCAAGTCCCTTGGCTAAAACCGATTTGGAAATATCGTCCGGATTTTCCAAAACGCTTTTATATGTTATAGCACTGCCAATGGTGGTAACTATTCCTTCGCCCACGCGAGCAATAATTGTCTCTTGTGTGGCACCGCCGATTAGTCTTTCGATATTAGCTCGGACGGTAACACGCGCCTTTGCCTTTAACTGAATGCCATCCTGAGCAACTGCATCTATCGTGCCTCTGCTCTTTTGAGGGTCGGGGCAATCGATTACCTTGGGATTGACGCTTGTCTGGACTGCTTCGAGAATGTCACGACCGGCCAGGTCGATTGCCGTGGCCGTCTGCAAAGACAAGTCGATATTTGCCCTGTTGGCCGCTATGAGGGCGCGCACAACATTCGGAACCCGACCACCGGCTAAATAATGGCTTTCCAGGTCTCTTGTCGTTAGACTCAGACCTGCCTGAATTGCGGTTATTTTGCTCCGAACTATTGTCATCGTATCGACCTTCCTCAGCCACATCCCGATAAGCTCTGAGAATTTGACGTCGGCCCGCGATAGTTTTGCCTGCAGCCACAGCCGGAAGAATTTCAAAAAAAGCAGCAGAAACAATAGTACTACAAGGCCGACAATAACCAAAAGTGCCATTCCAATCATCTGTAAGGTATTATCAGCTGCCAGAATCTTATTTATTAAGTTCATAGTTTTGTCCTTTCATTAACTTTCTTCTATTGTACGAACGGTCACCTGTGTGCTCTCGACATCGATGACTTTGACTTTTTTATCTTTTTCAACATAACCGCTTTCGGCTACACATTCAACTCTTTGTCCGGAAAAATCACACATTCCAACCGGCCGCAGCGGTGTAAGCACAACACCGACAGAACCGAGAAGCTCTTTTAGTTCTGAAGTATCCGGTACGGCATCGCCCTGCTGCCGATCCGGCGGAGAAAGTGTAACGCTTTTGCCGAATCTGGTTTTTGGGAATATTTTATAAGCAAAGATAAGGATCGCTGGTATCATTACGCTTGCGACACCTATACCTATCCAGCCGACCGTCGTACTGTAATGAAAGAAAATCACTGCACCGCCGATTAAACACACCAGCGCGCAGAGACTTATCAATCCGCCGCTTGGAACGAATACCTCGGCTATTATCAGAGCCGCACAGGCAAAATATAAAAAAACAGCAAAAACAAGCCACCACATAACTTTACTCCTATGATTGATTTCCTACTGCTTTAACTACAACTCTGTTGCCGTGAATCTCAATTATCTCAACTTTTGTGCCTTTGTCAAGGAAGTCTGCTTCAGCTACCACATCAACTATCGCATCGCCGAATTTAGCTTTTCCTGTAGGTCTCAGTATAGAGACAACCTCGCCGGCATCGCCCATTTTTACGCTTAGCGTTTTACTTTCGGGCGGAGTGGTCATGCTCAATGGTATTTCACCGCTTTGCCTTGGCACCGCCGGGGCAAGTATCAAACCGCTTAGGAACTGAATCCGCGGCAGGTATTTTGACAACAGCCAAGCCAGGCCTACAAATCCGGCAAAACCCAGCGCTAATGCCACGATCCCCCATGTGAAATCACTCCAGGCAATTGCATCCTGGGGCCAGGGTAATTTGTCCGGTGGATTTTTGATGAGCATACCGAATAAACCGGCGAAAATACATATTATTCCTGAAAAACCTGCGACCCCGAAACCGGGCAGGACCAAAAATTCGATTAGGAGCAGAAGTATCCCTAAAACAAATAACGCTACTTCCACCCAGTTGGCCAGCCCGATGAGGTATTTACTGCCAATTATGATTGTAAAGCATATAACCGCAACCAGACCGGGCAACCCCAAACCCGGGGTGTTAAATTCAATATATACCCCCAACATGGCAAGCATAACAAGAACGGCCATAACCGCCGGAGAATTGATCCATCGGACCATCTCTTCCGACCAGTTGGTTTCAAGCACCATCGGCTCGCCGACAAAAGTTACACCGTCTCGCTTGGCCAAAAAGTCAAGTGCCCCTCCCAGGTCTTTGACCACCGCCCTTGCTATGCCGTATTCAAGAGCATCAGGAGCGATTAGCGTTAGCAGCTTATCGCTTTCGACAACTATTTGTTTGTTGTTTAGGTCATAGATGTTTGGGTCCATGTTCGACAATTCAATGCTTTCAAAAAACTCGTCCTCACCTGTTTGTATATTCTTGACCCTGTAAACCTCAATTTGCATTGTCACCATTGCCCTGAGCAATGCCCGAGGATAACTGTTTGCATTCGCGGCCCGGTCGAAAATACCGCGGATAAAACTCTCGGTTTTTTCTCGTTCGACACCTTCAAGTTTTTGACTGGGTACAAGTACAACCGGGGCGCAATCACCTATCGTGGAATTCTCCAGCATTATTATGTCCTGGCAATGGATACTTATCATTGCTCCGGCTGATATCGCCTCAGTTGTTATGTAGGCGACTGTGTGTGCTTCCCTGCTTGCCTTGAGAAAATATTTGGATATTTCGTCAGCAGCGGAAACAAGTCCTCCATATGTTTGAATTTCATAGATCAGGTATTCCACACCTTCATCAAGGGCTTTTTGGGTCCTGCGCTGGATGGATTTATAAAGTCCATTGTCAATCATGTCTTTGCAGATGATTACTGCTGCCTTTACACCTTGCGTACCTGCAGAGGCGTTACTGAACTCTTCTGCCGTAACAGCCCCCCAAAGCAATAACAGGCACGGCAGAACAATCGCAATTTTTCGAAGTGCAGATTTCATAATGAGAATTTTACCTTTATTTTGCCGGTTTGGCAATGTAAATAATGCTTCGTAAATAATATTGTCATCCCTGCCAAATAAGGAAGCGGGGATTATGATGCATCCGATACCTTCGGCTTGATTCCGACCCAGTGCAGCCCGCCTATTACCGCTTGTGCGATATTCGTGAGGTGGTCGCCGATTTTTTCGACATTATCAACCAGGTCGATAAATACTAATCCTGCATCTAGTGAGCACACGTTATCGCTCATGCGCTGGACATGGCTGCGGCGAAACTCCATTTGCATCTTGTTGATGTTGTTTTCATTGACCAGAGCTGACTTGCTTGCCTTAATGTCTCTGTTTTCAAGAGCTTCTATGATGTTTTCGAACATCTGCTCTATTTCGCTTCTAAGTTGGTCAATCTCAGCCAGTGCCGAGTCGCTAAATGAAAGCTTTTTTTCAATTTTCCGTTCAGAGATTTCGACAATATTAACCGCGTGGTCGCCGATACGCTCGAGGTCGTTGACAGTATGCAAAAGCACTGGTAGCTGAATGGATACTTCATCGGAGAGTTGTCTTCGCGATAATATCGAAAGATATGATGTAATTTCATACTGGAATTCGTCTATAAAATCCTCTATTTGTCTTACCGATTCGAGCTTTCTTCTGTCATTATTAACAATTCCGCTGATAGACTGCTCAAGGGCTGTTTTTGCAGTTTTTGCCATACGTACTATTTCACGCCTTGCCTGTTCCAGTGCTATTACCGGTGTATCAAGAAGGTGCTCTTCGAGGATTACAGGCCTGGCCGCCACATCGCCCGGCCTTTCCGGCACCAGTCTGACCACTATTTTCTCCAACAGACCTGCCATTGGTAGAAATATCCCGGAATTGGCAACGTTAAAAAGAGTGTGCGCGATAGCAATATTGGCTGCAATAGTGCCGGGCCCGAGTTTCCAGGGAGATACTATATGAACCAAAGCACCAAACCAACCCACATAAACAAATGGATAAGCTATGCCCGCGCCGAGAATGTTAAATATTGTGTGTGCCCATGCCGTGCGCCTCGCATTTAGATTTGCCCGCAGTGCCGCAAGCTGAGCTGTAATTGTTGTTCCGATATTGCTGCCTAACACGAACGGTACCGAAACATTGAGCACTGTTTGCCAGTCGCTCCCGAAAGCTCCTCCCATGGCCAGCAATTGCACAATAGCGATGGCGGCCGAGCTGCTTTGAAGAAGCGTTGTTATTACTGCACCGGCCAAAATTGCTAATAGAGGCTTGGTGCCCATAGCCACGAAAAGCTCTTGTACTTTCGGGCTTTCCTTCAACGGATCGAAACCGGCCTTCATAAAACCAATGCCGACAAACAGTATTCCGAAACCCAGCAGTATTTGCCCTATACTTTTTGTTCTTCGAGTCTTACCCAATACCTCAAGGAGAAACCCGACGCCCACAGCGGGCAGCGCATACGTCGTTATCTTAAGGGCGCCAATTCCTGATATGGACACTATCCACGCCGTTGCCGTTGTACCCACATTTGTTCCGATAATCACACATATTGCCTGTTTAAGTGTTAGTAGTGCGGCATTAACGAAACCGATGACCATAACGGTCGTAGCAGAGCTGGATTGGACTAAAGTCGTAATACCTGCGCCGACAAGAAAAGCAATCAGGGGTCTCTTGGTCATTGACTCAACTATCTTCCTGAGCCTTTGCCCGGCGACTTTTTTCAGCCCGTCCGACATTAGACCCATACCAAACAAAAACAAACCCAACCCCCCCACTGTTCCGAATAACATCTCCTTTAAAATTAACTCTTTTGTCATATTGTGTCCTTAAATGGCCCTTGAAAAGCGAAAGAATTCAAACTCAATGGAACTTCTACTTGTTTTGTTTTGACCCGTCAACCGAATTTCACTGTGATTATTGTGATTGGGTTTTTTCACTGCCTGTTTGGGCACTGGGAGGGATCTTTACTTCGACTCCTTGCCATTGTTCCCATTGCAGACCACCTATTACTGCCTGCGCGATATTGGTCAGGTGGTCACCGACTTTTTCGATATTGTCAACCAAATCAATAAATATCAGTCCGGTCTCCGCCGAGCAGTTCCCCTCGCTCATACGCCGAACGTGGCTGCGACGAAAATCTATTTGCATCCTGTTGAGGTTATTCTCGCAGCCCAGAGCCGATTTCGCTGCATTGACATCATTATTCTCAAGAGCCACTATGATATGATCACACATCTGCTCCGCCTCGCTTTTCAGTTGATTTGCTTCCATTTCGGCTGAATTGCTGAACGATAGCCTCTGCTCGATTTTACGCTCTGCGATTTCGACAATATTAACCGCATGATCACCGATACGCTCGAGGTCGTTAATCGTATGCAACAGCACCGGAAGTTCCACCGACATCTCTTTGGAAAGCTCCTTTGTTGACAAAGCTGCAAGATACGAGGTTATTTCATACTGCAGAGTATCTGTCACGTCCTCTGTCGTTCGTGCTATCTCGAGCTTTCTCATGTTATTTTCAAGAAGCCCCTGGACCGCCTGATTGACTGCCCTCTTGGATGTCTGCGCCATCCGAACTATCTCACGCCGGACCTGGTTCATAGCAAGCTCTGGCGTTACAAGCAGGTGCCGTTCCAATGTCGTCGGTCGTGTCAGCATGTCGCCCGGTTTTGCCGGAACCAGTCGAACCACTATTTTTTCCAGAATCCCGGTTAACGGCAGGAAAAACACGGTCATGAAGCTCTTTATAGTCGTATGGGCAACCGCTATAGATAGGCCGATAGTCTCTACTCCGGGTTCCCACCAGGCGATAATATAAACTAACTTGGCCACCCATCTGATAAACAACAAGCAGATCAGCGCGCCGATAACATTGAACGTCGTATGTGCCCACGCAGCTCGGCGTGCATTCAGATTTGCCCGTAACGCCGCAAGCTGAGCTGTTATCGTCGTGCCGATATTGCTGCCTAAAATAAAAGGTATTGACACGTTTAGTGCTATATCCCAGTTGGTTCCGAACGCTCCGGCCATGGCCAGTAACTGAACACTCGCGACGGCCGCCGAGCTGCTTTGAATTAGCATCGTCACAAGGCACCCCGCCATTATAGCCAGAAAAGGATTCTCGGCTGCCTTCTTAAAAACCTCTTGTGTGCCCGAGCTTTGCTCCAGGCCGGCGAATGCTTCTTTCATAAAACTTATGCCCAGAAACAGTATGCCAAACCCGAGGATGACTGCCCCTATGTTTTTGAGCGTTCGTGTCTTGCCGAAGATCTGCAACCCAAAGCCCACACCAACAGCTGGTAGCGCATAAGAAGTGATTTTGAATGCTTCAAAGCCCGATATAGAAACCAGCCATGCGGTGGCTGTCGTGCCGATATTCGTACCGATTATCACAGGTATCGCCTGCTTGAGCGTGAGAAGCCCCGCGTTCACAAAACCAACAACCATGACGGTTGTCGCAGAGCTTGACTGGATTAAAGCCGTTACGCCCGCCCCAACGAGGCAGCCAAGGACACGATGTTTTGTCATTGATTCGAGGATGTTTTTGAGCTTTTTGCCCGCGGCCTTTTTAAGACCATCGGACATCTGAATCATACCATATAAAAACAGACCCAATCCCCCTACTGTTCCAAAAATCATCTCTTTGACCATTCTGTTCCTTCAGACTGTATTGTAAATAGCATTACACATAGATTGCGCGGTAATTTTGTCAGTTTTTGCTTTAGCGGTCAAGCAAAAAACTAAAAGACAGGAACTATGTACTGTTCCGACTATGCAAGGCGACGAAGAATATCTATCCCCTCTTGTATCTTGGCGTCACTGGTCGCGTAACTTATCCTGAAGTGTGTATCTTTTTCGCTGAACACATTTCCCGGTATAATGAGCACGTTATTGGCAATGGCCTTTTCTACGAATTTGCTGCCCGGGCCGCCCGGAGCTTTAATAAACGCATAAAACGCTCCGTCCGGCTTGACAAGCTCGAACTTGTCCTTTAATCCCTCATAAAGAAGGTTCCTTTTGCTTCTATATGCATCGACCAAGTCGCTTATCTTGTAATCCAGAGCTGCAATAGCTGCTTTCTGGAAAGGTGCTGGCGCACAGACGAAGGTATATTGCTGTATCTTGGTCATTTCTTCTATTACGTTTTTAAGAGACTCTCCGGCCGCCACGTAACCCAGCCGCCAGCCCGTCATAGCATAAGACTTGCTGAAACCCCGAAGCAAAAGCGTTTTCTCGTAGTAATTAGCTATGCTTGGACATTCACCGTCATAGCAGAATTTCTCGTATATCTCATCGGTCATAATGAGAATATCTTTTTCTGTCGCAACTTCAGCTAATCTCTTTATTTGTTCTTTTGAGTATACCACACCGGTCGGATTGCACGGTGAATTAAGGATAATCATCTTGGTTTTGCCGGTTATCGCATCGGATATTTTCTCGATGGGCAGCTCGAAATCCGGATAGCTATCTACAAACACACATTTCCCCCCTAACATGTTTATTACGTGCTTATAGATGACGAAGTAAGGATCGGGTATAATCACTTCATCTTCGGGATTGATAAGCGATAAAAACGCCAGAAGCAGCCCCCCACTCACGCCGCTGCTTATTAAAACCGCCGGGTTTGACCAGCCGAATTCGTTTCTTACTTGCTCGGCTATTCTTTTTTTCAGGACAGCGTCACCCGCCGTTTGTGAATATTTATTCTGTCCCGCTTTGATTGCCTTTATCGCTTCTTCTTTTAATGGTTCCGGCACATCGAAGTCCGGCTGACCTATTGAAAAATTCACAGGATCCTTCAGTGACCCCGCCAGCGCAAATACCTTGCGAATCCCGCTTGCGTCGATTTTACTTGTTCTGTCTGCGAGTATTTCTATCATTTAAGGACATACTAACGAGGTAAGCTTAAATCGTCAATTGGAAAACTAACTATCGCCGAATAGCCAATCAGGAAATATTGAGCCTGTGGTTTTACTGTGGATTACTTTTGCCCCCCTACTGATGCTGTGGTGTCTCTTTCCCCCGAATTTATTGGATCATAATATTATTCTTGATTGTCGTTTATCTTAAATTCTGCTTTACGCACAGAGAAACAATCATCCCCTGAAAAAAGTAAATAGTTGCTTCTGCCGTCCTTACTCATCCACCTGGTTGGTAAACAGCTTGTTTCCCCCGGCCCGACATCCCATTGCTCCGTATAATATACAGTCGTCCATGGCCCCCACGGCTCCGGCGCATCAAAAATTCCAATTCCTCCTTTGAAACGCATATCATCTTTATCATAGATAGTCTGACACCATAGGTACCTTTTCAGCCCGGTGTTATGGCTGATGCCTGAGCGATAACATCTGCCGGGATTAATAAACACGGCCTTCATTTCACCAATGTCCCTTGTCCAGACCGCCCGGCCGGAATCATCAATGCCCTGAAAAAATTCATAAGCTTCCCGCTTTATTATTTTGTCTTCCGGTACCCGTGCCATTACCATCCTGTCCGCCGGCTCGTAGGCACTGTCACTATCGTGCGAGTATAGATAAACAAAATTATCTCTTGCACCGGCGTAATTCCTGCCATAATTCAAAAATGTTGGAGCACCAAAACTCGTTGTAAACTTCCAGTTGCACCACTTCCAGCTCTTGCCATGATCTTCGGAACAGGCTATCTGTGAGTTGGCGGTATTTCTAACCAACATATAAAGCACACCATCGACACAAATAATCCCACTGGCCTTCGCACCTTTAGCCCCCTGCCCTACTCGTTCACCTGTGTCTGTGCGAATGTTGATTCCCTGAAAATCAGGTGGCGACCCAACAATCTTTGAAATACCGAGACTCAATTTCTTTTTGGTTTTCGGTTCAAATCCCCAGCCGTCCCCATAAGCTATGTACTGATTGTTATCGTCCGCCCATGTAATCGGCCAGTTGTCACTTCCTGATGCCCGCCGGATAATGGTATCGACCGGCGCCCATTCGATGCCCTTTATCACGGGACTTGGCGGATACGGCGCAGCCGCCCTGTCGCCTTTTTGGATTGCTGACTGTACGATTGGTTCGATGAAAGGTTCGATTGATTTGTAGTCGGAGTTGCGCGCTTTGTTGAGTGATTTGCCCGCTCTTGAAGCCACAATATCGAGGCTTGGTATAACCACAATCAAACTGTCATACAGGCCCCATGACCAATAGGTATCTCGTGGAACATTTGCCATAGTTCCGTCGGTGTTATTCCACCAGAGCAAACCATAGTGGTCCGAGGCGTTAAAGTATGTATCTTTTTTAACTACCTCCAGCCCTCGTACGGACCGGGGTACGGTTCGCGCCATATCAACAAACCAGGAGGGGATGATTTGCTTGTCTTTCCAGCGGCCATTTCGCAAATAAAGATAACCAATCCGAGCCATCGCATCGACGTTGGCGCTGATTCCAGAACCAAACTCCCGCCGTTTGGTTCCGTTAATTTCTTTTGGACGGTAGGCGTTATCCCGCCAGGTTAAATCAGATTTTCTTATCCCAATCGGACCGAAAACACGCTCGAACATCAACTCGTTAAGGTCTTGCCCATAAGCTAACGTAATACATTCAGCCAGCCAGTTTGGTCCGCCATCACTATATGACCATTTTGTCCCGGGTTTGAACATCAGCCTGGTGTACCCACCGCTTTTATCAAAACCTGCCGTTTGAGTAGCAAGGTCAAAGAGTGTAATCTTATCAAGCCGGCCGCTTTCGGTATTTGACTCAGGTGGAGTGCCGAAGTGAAGATGGTATTGCTTGGCTGAGTCGTTTAAACTTTTGACTTTACCGTCTTTCAGGGCCAAACCTAAAGCAGTTACACCAATAGCTTTTGTTGTTGACTTAAGGTCGTATCGCCGGCGCTGGTCCCCCCATTGACTGACCAACCGACCATAACGAGTGACGCATCCCGAACCACCGCCGGTGAGCGCATAGTCACGTCCCCTTAACAGTATTGATGTGTCCATCCCCGCTTCTTCCGGCCTGGCTCGCTCCCACTTGAGTTCCGGCCAAACATCTTTTTCCTTGTTGACACCAAATGAAGACCCGGCGATACCTACAACCAATACGATGATGATTATCGGATTTCTAATCTTCGACTCATTCATAACGATAAGCAAGCCCTCAATAATCAGTCATCAATTAGTATCCTCCGGCGTTACCGTTCTGCTCTGATGAGATACGAAATGCGAAAGATAGGATATTATATACAACACATAACATAAAATATGTAATATCTGACATATTACATATGAAATGCACAATACAATATTAACTTTCTTTTCCTTCGGCTGTTGGCGTTTCGGCTCCAGCGACTGCTTCAGTCGCTGCCTCTTTTTCGAGACCTTCTTCTTTGGCTTTTCGACCGGCGTGACTCTTGCGATGAGCAACCTTCGGCAGACCCAGTAAAGAATCACCCTCAGACCATCGCTCTTCATCTTTTAGCTGTTCAACACGTTCAGCACGCGACAGAACGTTTCGGTGTCTGCTCAAGGCGCCTTTTATTTTTAAAGAGCGATCAATAGACATTCAAATTTTCTCCTATAGTTATTGTAATTTATTTTCATTTTACTTTTTTACCGTAAGCGTCTCTAAAAAAGTTCGGTGCAAAAGTTACATAATTTGGAGGAGCTTGACCTTTATATTTTGCTCCTACCCTGATAATTTCTTGCAGTGCTTTGTATCCATCCGTGCCGGGCGTTCCCGGGTTATCATATCTATTTATTGTTTGCAAAAAGTAACGGCCTTTTTCCATTACAATTTCAGTTTTGATGTCGTACTCGTCGAAATGCGCCTGAACAGGCTGCAAATCTTCTTTTGCTCCCCACTGTTGTACTACAATTACATTGTTACCCGTCGATTTAGGCGTAACCGCCTCCATCGGTTCTGGCTCTTTGGTATCCAGCAAAGCACTATCTTCTTCTTCAACCGGCGAAGCCTGCTCTATGACATTGGCTACTTCCTGCTGCTCTACCGGCTTTTCCTGAATAGTTGGCTCCATAACATTCTCAGCCGGCCCGGTTGGATTCTTATCGGTTACATTATAATAAATCTTACCGAGCCTAAAAGCTGCCAAAATCAACAAAACAGAGCCTAGTACCAACGCAACACCAAGTTGATATGGCATGGAAAATTCAATTCTGCCGACATTGAATTGAACAACTCTTGGTTTTCTCCACCATTTTGCTGCGGTTTTCGATGTTTCTACATCCGCTTTAGACTTCTTGTTCGTTATAAGATCATCTTTTTTGGGGACCGGCTTTTTCGGGCGCATTTTTTCCAAAGTCCTGCCATAGCCGGGCTTGTTGCGAGCTTTGCTCATTACCTCATAAAGAGCCTTTTTGCCTCGTTTCCGCGCCATAGCCGAGTCCATTCTATTTTACAACACGTCCATTAAACCACTATTATATCGGCATAAGTCCAAAAAACAAGCCAATATCAAATAATAAATTGACCAATTTCTATAATATTTCAATCCATATTTCAATTATAAACTCTCAATATTTGTGACAGTATTATTAAAAAAAAGTTGCCGAAATCTATAAAAAAAAGGCCGCTTTAAAAGCGGCCTTTTTGTTCACGGTTAACAACACAAAGCTCAGTAGTCATTCGTTTCCTGATGCTCACTATTGTCGCCACTTCGCGGATGAGCGTTTTCATAGACGTCTTTGAGTTTTGTTGTCGTAAGATGTGTGTAAACTTGAGTTGTTGACAGGGATTGATGACCGAGCAGTTCCTGGACACTCCTTAAATCGGCACCGTTGTTTAACATATGCGTTGCGAAACTATGACGCAGGGTATGCGGGCTGATTGCCGGATCCAGTCCGGCCATTTTAAGATATTTGTCCATTTTGCGACGGACACTGCGTGTACTGAGCCGTCTGCCGTGCTTGTTCACGAACAGAACTTTGGAGTCAAAATTAACATTGTTTTGTGCTCGTTTGTTCCTGTACTCCATATAATGCTGGATAACCTGCAAGGCGGATGAGCCGATAGGAGCGATTCTTTCTTTTTTGCCTTTGCCTCTGACGTGAACGACCTCGCCCAGGAAATCTATATCATCCATATTTAGTGCCACAAGCTCGCTGACTCGAATGCCGGTACTGTAAAGTGTCTCCATAATTGCTCTGTCTCTGGCACCGAGCCAGTTGTCAAGTGATGGAGTATCAAGTAATTTTTTTATCTCTTCATAATCAAGAAAACACGGCAGTTTTTTGTCTTGTTTTGGAGTCCTGACAGCTACAACCGGATTGGATGTGAGTTGGTTTCTTTTAACAAGAAACTTATAAAAGCTTCGCAGTGTTGCCAGCTTTCGGGCTATTGTCGCCTTGGAATACTGTTTCTCGTTGAGAAAAGCAAGATACGATCTTACAGAATCTGTTCCTGCAGAAAGAAGTAGCTCATCGACTTTCTGCTGAACAGGCGTAGCCACTGCTGTAGCTGAACCTCCCTGATGATCTAACGAAGAAATTGGCTCGTTCTCCGTATGGCTGGTTTCGGAAGCGCTCACCAAAAACTTGCCGAATTGTGTTAGGTCGGCGCCATAGCACTTGGCTGTGTGCTCGGAGAAACGCCTTTCAAACTTCAAATAATCTAAGAAATGCTGGATGGTTGTGCTGTCTTCCATAATATGTACCTACCTGTTAAATTTAAATTTATCGAAAGTTATCTTAACATTCTAAAATCACACAATTGTTTTGTTTTATATCTTGACAGATGTCGCCGAGATTAGTTTACTTGAATCTGGGCATCTGTATTTTCGTCTAAGAGTTCGTCCGCCTGACCGATAAGCGACTGTGTAAGTTTGAAACTCAGCACCGCTGCATCAAACCAATCGAAATCTGTCCGCTTATCTTTTGCCTGCATAATAAGAACATCCAGAAGCTCATCTTCACAGCCGTTATCATAACGGAATATAAACTTCTCTACCCCTTTGTTCAAAACGAGTTGTCGTTTCATTTTTTTCATTGGAACAGACGGCTTTAAGTTCACGTAAAATCAATTAACTAATACGGTCCGTTAATTAATAATTAATTCGTATAATCACTTACATTTGTTATCGGCCTAAAACGAACTTACTAAAGCATAATATTCATTTTTCTTCAGTAAATGTGATAAAATCGATTCTCTGGGAAACATTACAACGCTTTTATCGGCCAATAAGACCACGGGCTTTACAAAAATGAATGGGAATGTTTATAGATTGATGATAAATTTGAATAAAATTCTTTTATCAGGTCGGACGTGGAAAACAGAGACGTACTCCTATATTTGCCTTGAAAAAGAGTATTCCGTCTTTTTGCTCGGAGATAATAAGGCCTCGGTGCTGAAGGTCTCTGATATATTTCATTGCTTCGTTGTGGTCGATACTCAGGCCTGAGGATATGTCATTTAGTGTGCAAGGCCTGCGTTTCAGTATTGATAATACATCATCCGCCTTTTTTTCAGGGAAATTGACGTGATGGAGTGTGGGAAAATCAGCAATAATTTCACATTGTGGACCTAATTGGGCGGCTATGGCCCGGAGTTTTTCGATATCCAGTCTCTTGAGGTTTGGCTCTGCTGTTGGACGAACGGCCGTATTAAGGTGGACTTTGTCAGGCCGAATATGTTCTATGGCTTTTTTGATTTTGGAAATTTGATCGGATTCGGTATTGAGACCTTCGACAAAAAACACTTCGAGCCATATCTGACCGACAAATTCATCCCTGAATGAACATAACCCAAAAATGAGGTTTTCAATATTAATATCACGGTGTGGGCGGTTCACTTTCTGAAAGGTCTTTGTGTCACCGGCGTCCAGGGAAGGCATAACTACATCGGCCTTTGCGCAATCGACGCGCACGTCCTCTTTATAAAAAAGTGTGCCGTTTGTTAGGATAGCAACGGGAATATCGGTAATATTCTTTATGCCTTCTATAAGTTTGCCGAGTTGTGAATTCAATGTCGGCTCACCGGAACCTGCGATAGTAATAAAATCAGATTTTTCGCCCTCCGTTAAAATTTCTTTTAATTCCGCTAAGATAGGCTCGATAGGGACATAGTTCCTTCGTTCTATACTCACATTGGTGGATTTACCGAGCTGGCAATATATACAGTCGAGCGTACAGACCTTGAACGGTACGATATCTACGCCGTAACTTAATCCTAATCTTCGTGAAGGCACAGGCCCATAGAAATATTTTTTCTCGCCGTCCATTTTTTATCAGCGTATTACATCAAATATTTTTTTGCATACTTTCAATAAATCTTCGAGCCAGTCTATTGGCATGATACAGGCGGCATCGGATTTAGACTTTTCCGGCTCTGTGTGGGCTTCGATAAAAAGCCCGTTTGCCCCTGCGGCGATTGCTGCTCTGGCAAGTATTGGCGCCATTTCACGTCTGCCTGCGCTGGCATTGCCGAGTCCGCCCGGCTGCTGAGTGCTATGGGTGGCATCAAAAATAACAGGATAACCGAGCTTTTTCATTTGTTCGATACCCGTCATATCGTTAACAAGACGATTATATCCGAAAAAAGTGCCCCGTTCTGTAAGTGTTATTTTTTCGTTACCGAAGCTGCGAATTTTTTCAACTACGTTCTTCATCTCTTCGGGAGAAAGAAATTGACCTTTCTTTATGTTTATAGGTTTACCTGTTCGCGCACAGGCGCATAGCAAATCAGTCTGCCTGCATAAAAAAGCCGGAATCTGGAGACAATCCAAAACCTTACCTGCCACTGCTGCCTGAGAGGGTTCGTGTACGTCGGTCATAATCGGCAGGTTGGTTTTCTCACGCACGGTTGCAAGAATATCCAGTCCCTTCTCCATACCAGGACCCCGAAAGCTGTGCAGGCTTGTGCGATTGGCCTTGTCGAAACTTGCCTTGAAAATTATTCCAACATCCGTCTTGTCACTAATATCGACAAGTCTGCTTGCTATATCCAAACAACAGGTTTCGCTTTCGATTACACAAGGACCTGCCATTACGAACAAGGGAGCATCCAAACTAATTTCAACCTTGCCGATTTTAAAGTGCATTTTATTGTTTCCTTTAACAAACAAACGGTGAGTATTGTTTGTATCACAATTAACGGAAGTCAATTGAAAATATTATTTTATCCTATGGCTCTAATGATTCTTGTTCTTATTCCGGCGGGTTTTGCATTTTCGGGAACAATGCAATTGACCGCCTGTGATATTACCTCGATATGTACCGGCAAAGCCGGTCCGGGATCGCCGTCAATTTCGGTCATTACCGAATTGGTATTGGAACTTACAATGATGCTCTTTCCCTGACGATAAATAACGTCACCGGCTTTGGCATGTTGTTTCAAAACAGTCATCATTGAATGTTTAGCCAGACGAACCTTGGATGCGCATTTATAAATACAGACATCCAGTAAGCCGTCTCCGTAATCGGCATAACGCAGTATTTGCAGGCCTACGGCATATCTTGAAATGTTTCCGACAAAAACTAGGCTCGGGCCGTTGAAAATCTCTTCTCCGTCAAGCTCCACTTTCATAGGGTTGAATTTGTAGTTCCAGAATGTTCGCCATATCGGCCAAAAGTAATCGAAGTGGTCTATATTTCCCTTTCGTTGTTCGCTGACTCTATTGACAATCTGGCCGTCAAATCCAAAGCCGGCTATGGTAGTAAAACATTTCCCATTTGCACTTCCAAGGTCCAGATGTCGAACATATTCTGCTTCGAAGGCCCTTGTGATTGTTTTCAGTCTTTCATCAAAACCTAATTCATTGGCAAGCAGATTTTCTGTTCCTTGCGGGACTATCAGCAGCGGCTTGTTACTGCCTTCCAGGCCGTGTACAACCTCTCTAACGGTTCCGTCACCACCGATAGCGACAACCAACGCACAGTCGTAATCTATTGCCGCATTAGTAGCTAATTCGCGGGCATTTTCCAAAGAAGTAGTCAGACTAACTCTGACGTAAAATCCTTTTTTGAGAAGGTATTGTTCAAAGCGGCGTCCGAGTAATTTGTTGCTGGTGGCGCCGGATTTGGGATTTACAATATAAGCGATATAACCATCTTCCGGTTTCATGATTATGGTTCTGAACTTTTTAAGAACAACGCCTTTGACTTATTTGTTGGACTGTTGAAGTCGTTCTTTCAATAAGGAGGCATAACTTTTTAAAATATGCGGCAAACCAGTCAATCCCAAACTATTCTGTATATTGGTCATTATTTTATTCAAGAATTTAAAGTTTTTTACAAGCTCCAAACAAATTATAGATTCGACCCAATCTTAGGAAAACCTTTCAACATAATAAGCTCAGTTAGGACAGCGAATTCTCTAAAAGATACTTCGTATAGCTCTTAGGTTCTCCAAGCCCATCAGCCGACAACTTGTCAAGGATTGCCAGAACCTGGTCGGGATCCGCAGATTTAGATTCGAAAGATACGGAATAGATAGAGGATCTGTCAATAGGAATTTCAACAACTTCCACTTCTCCTTGAGGCCCAATGTAACGGGTGCGATGTTTACAGATCTCTCTGTGGAGGAGATTTGGTTGTGCAGTAAGTAGCACTTGTTTAACCTGAAACGGTTCTGAGCATTTCGATAATAGCTCCATTATGTCGCGTTTAATTTTCAGCTTTGCAAGGACCTTGTTCCATACCTCTGGGGGAGCCGGCAGCTTCTTGTCAATTTCTGTGTGCCAGAGTTCGAGTTCTTCGCGTTTATCTCGGAGTATTCTAAGTTTGATGCTTGGTTTCCGCTCTTTTGGTTTTCTAAGCTTTATATTGAATGTGGGATCTTCTGTAATAAAGTACAAGTCGTTTTCTTTAGTGGGACCGCAACATTTATCGAAGAGCTTGTTGAGTTCCTTATGTGTAAATCTTTCAGGTAGCTCTTTAATAAAATATCGGCGTTCCCAGGTATCAGGGATATACTTTTTATTTTCACAATGATTAACAGGCGGATGAGACATATATATCTCCCCTTATTTTCTTCTTTCCATCTGTCAGGAGTTTGCATGCCATCTCGTCAAATGCCCGCGGCTTTGGATCCTTCATTTCATCTCTTGAAACGATGGAAATCGTCGCATTATGTCCTTCGAAGTTTTTCTTTGCGGTATAATTCTTGAAGTTTTCCTGACCTTTCTCAGCTACAGAGATAGCCTGTTTCACGTTTACTTCACGGGCAATCATCACGAGGTCTGGTTCGTTTAAACTAAAGATGTCATATTTTGCATTTTTATTATTTGCATCTTTTATGTCGTGTTTACAGAATGCGTCAGCAAGTGCGAAGCTAAGTTCTTTGATTGTTTCCTCTCGAATTTTGTTTTCTGCCCTTCGTTTGCTTGATCCTTTTTCCTTGAGGAAGATCTGACGAGTATGCTGGCGTAAATGGTCGACATCAGCATAGATTAAACAGAATTTCCTTCCCTGTCGTATTATTTGGTCGAGCTTTCCCAGATAGGTACTCCTTTCCTCTTCGTATTCACTGATTTCGGTGATACTGTCTTCCACGTGTTTCTTTATATCATCGACAGATTTTTTGAACAGACTCGCAGATAATCCCTCCGATCCTATCTTCAATTCGAACGGTTTGCCCATGATTGCTAAGTATACGAAAACGGGGATAAGTAGTAGTGCAACGTACACAACGTCGCCTTCGATTTTTGCTATGTGCTTTGTCAACGCAAGCACTCCGATCCCAGCGCACATAAAGAGCAGTGTAATAAATATAGAGACATAGGGATTTTTATCTTTGCCTTCAGACATATCTATTTCTCCTTAAAGTGATTTTTCATATATAACACTTTGAGAGACGATTTGCTCCTTGGATTCTATCTGAGATTTTTCATTTATGCTTGCTAAGCTATGCTGGTAAGGCTAATTTACAGTAGAATATCAAGTTTGTCTTGAGAATTCAAGCATTCCTATATGCTATCTCCATTTACTGACAACGATATTAACACTTCGATTCTAAATAACTATATTTACCAGTCGCGATTTAATAACAATAATTTTTTTGGGGCTTTTGCCGGCTAAAGCATCGACCACTTTTTCGCTGGCTAATGCTTTTTGCTTTATTTGTTCTTCGTCTGACTCAGCGGAGACAACGATTCTGTCCTTTATTTTACCGTTGACCTGTACTGCCAATTCGATTTCCTTTTCTTTAATTAGCTTCTTGTCATATTCCGGCCATTGTTCATAAGACAGACTTTTGCAGTGACCCAGTATTTCCCAGAGTTCTTCGGCAATGTGGGGTGCAAATGGGGCGAGAATCAAAACGAACTTCTCGACGACTGCTTTTGGGCTAACGGCTTGTTTACTGAGGTGATTCATAAAAATCATCATTGCGCTTATTGCGGTATTAAAGCCGAAAGTTTCGATGTCGTAACCTACTTTTTTTATTGTCTGATTCAACAGTCTAAGTGTTGCCTCGTCGGCCTGGGTTTCTTGTATCTGCTCGGTAAGCTTGCCTGTCTCTTCGTCGACAATTGTTCGCCAGGTCTTCTGCAGAAACCGATGAACGCCTTCGACTCCCTGCATACTCCAGGGCTTCATTGCCTCAAGGGGCCCCATAAACATTTCATAAAGCCGCATTGAATCTGCGCCATAATCTGCAATAACATTATCCGGATTGACTACATTACCGCGGGACTTGCTCATCTTCTGTCCGTCCTCGCCCAAAATCATTCCCTGATTGATTAGTTTCTTGAACGGTTCTTTTGTGCTGACATAACCCAGGTCATAAAGAAGTTTATGCCAGAATCGCGAATACAAAAGGTGCAGGACAGCATGTTCGGCCCCTCCGATATACAAATCGACTCCTGTATCGCTCATCCAGTATTTTTCCTTTCCCGGGTTACAGCCTTGCTGCTTATTGTCCGGGTCAAGATACCTTAGATAATACCAGCAACTGCCGGCCCATTGCGGCATTGTGTTTGTTTCGCGTTTGGCTTTTGTACCGTCGGGCAGTGTTACATTCACCCAGTCTTCTATATTTGCCAACGGTGGCTCACCTGTACCGGCGGGTTTATAATCTTTGACCGCAGGCAGCTCCAGAGGAAGTTCTTCCTCCGACAGTCCTATGACGCGACCGTCTTCGGCATGTAATATCGGAAAAGGCTCGCCCCAGTAACGCTGCCTGCTGAAAAGCCAGTCACGCAGCTTATAATTAATCGCTTTTCTCCCCTGCCCTTTCTTTGCGAGCCAGTCTGTGATTTGCTCCTTAAATTCCGATGTGCTCAAGCCATCGAATTGGCCGCTGTTAATCGCCCTGCCGTCGCCGACGAAGCATAACTTTCCTTGTCTGACCAGTTCGGCTTGTTCACTATCCTGGGATTCAACAACCGGGATGATTGGCAGTTCGAATTTCTTCGCAAATTCGAAGTCACGTTCATCATGAGCCGGAACAGCCATAATTGCGCCCGTTCCATAGCTAATCAGAACATAATCGCTTATCCAGATGGGAATCTTTTCACCGTTAACCGGATTTATTGCATAAGCTCCGGTGAAAACCCCGGTTTTCTCCTTTGCCAAATCAGTACGATCAAGGTCGCTTTTCCGGGCCGCCTGTTCACGATATTCTTTAACTGCTTCTTTATGGTCATCGGTTGTAATCAAATCCACGACTTCAAGCTCTGGGGCGAACACCATATAGGTAGCACCAAAAAGCGTATCCGGCCGGGTCGTAAACACCCAGAGGTCCCAATCGCAATTTTCTATTTCAAATTTAACGTTCGCACCAATGCTTCTACCTATCCAGTCTTGTTGCAGTTTTTTAATAGAATCCGGCCAGTCAACTTCGGCTAAATCTTCGAGCAGTCTTTCGGCGTATTTTGTTATCCGAAGCATCCACTGTCGCATCGGTTTTCTGATTACAGGATGTCCACCCCGTTCGCTCAGCCCCCCTATCACTTCCTCGTTGGCTAAAACCGTCCCGAGTTCAGGGCACCAGTTCACCGGGACCTCCGCTTCGTAAGCCAAACGATGTTCCTCAATGTATTGTTGTTTATCTTGTTCACTCAATCCTTCCGGAATATGCAGCTCTTCGATTGGTTTGGCTTTTTGCTCGGTCTCGTCGAAGTAGCTGTTAAAGAATTTCAGGAAAATCCACTGTGTCCACCTGTAGTAATTCGGATCGGTAGTATTGACTTCCCTGTCCCAATCATAGCTGAAACCGAGTGATTTAATTTGCTTACGAATATTATCTACGTTCTTTTTTGTCGTTTCTTTCGGTGCGGTTCCTGTTTGGATAGCATATTGTTCGGCAGGCAGGCCGAAGGCGTCCCAGCCCATGGGATGCAGAACATTGAAGCCTTTCATTCGTTTATAACGGGCGACTATATCACTGGCTGTATAACCTTCCGGATGGCCGACATGCAGACCCTGTCCGCTGGGGTAGGGAAACATATCAAGCACATAATATTTGCGCTTAGAGTTGTCGCAGTCAGGTGCTTTGAATGTTTTATTTTCTTGCCAGAAATCCTGCCATTTCTTTTCAATTTCGCCGAATTTGTAAAATCCCTTCTTTGAGCACATCTGTATTTATTGCTCCTTATCAATGCAAAAAACAGCATTTTGTTACACAATAAAGTAAATATCCATGGAAATCCACTAAATTTCATCGTCTATTAGTTGGTGTGAGCTTTGAGGAGTTTTTTATTTTGATGTTGTTGGCTTAATAGACTTCAATGCCTATACTTGTCGAGTTGAAGACTTAACGCCCCCACATTCCGTCCGGTCGCACCTGAAGCACGCCCATATCGCTATAAAAATTGAGTGTCGCGTTGTTATAATTTACCAATGCCTGAGTAGCTTCATTTTGCGCCTCAAATAAGTCACCCTGTGCAGCCAGAACCCGGCGACTGCTAGCGCGTGCGTACTGCATCAGCAGGTTAGTCTTTCTAAAACGCTCCTGAGCCACCTTAAGAGCTTCCGATTGAATCCTGTATCGCTCCGTTGCCTCTGCAAGATCACGGTAAGCTTGGCGGACTTCCAGCCTAATCGTATCGGCAGCCAGTTCATATTCTCGCTGTCGCTGATTCAGCATGATGAGAGCTTTTCTATAGACATTTTGTTCAGCTACTCGATCCAGCGGCAAATTAAGTTCGAAGTCCAGATTATAGTCATTAGCGGCTTGCATGGTCTGCCGGTTACCCTGCTGTTGCGAGGCAACATTGGACGTGCCGATAATGCTTAAGTCAGCGCCAAGAGCATCTGCCGCCACAAAGACTTTACGCTGTGCATCAATAACGCCCTCGGCGCTATTAATAAGGTCAAGACGCCGAAGCAAAGCGGTTTCGACAACCTCAGCCTCAGCAAAATCTGGCTCAAGTCTCTCTGCAGCCCTTAAAGCTTCAAGCTCACTTACGTCTAATTGGAATTCTGTCGTGGTTGGCACACCAAGAGTTATCTTAAACAAATCCAAAAGCGACTCATATTCTTTTACTGTTTGAACATATATGTCTCTTGCTTTTAACTTCTCCTGATGCATTCTATCAAGTTCTAACGTGGGCAAACGGCCGGCATTAGTTAAATTTTCAACGCGCTCATATAACAAAGCAAGAGTATTGTAGTTAGATTCTGCGTTTCCGGTCAGGTTATACAGTTCCAGTACCTCGTAGTATTGTGCAATAACGGAAACCACAAACGTCTGACGAAAACGATTGAACGTGCGTACCTGATATAACGTGTCCTGCTCAGCCTGTGTGAGGTTCTCTAATACTACTTTCGGATTGCTGCCGCGAAGCAAAGGTTGGATCACAGTTGCAGTCAAAACAGAGGCCAGACCACCCTGCATATTACCGGTAAGCACATCAAGCCAGGCGGCTGATATTTTAGCACCTATCAGAGTGCCTGTCGCTAATAACCTGTTAAAACCCAAATTGGCCTCCGCCCCGATGGCCGCATCATTCCAGTCGGCGTCGTATCCGCCGCTCATCCCAGCAAAATACTGTCTTTCAAACCCGTGACGAGCCAACCTCAAATCCAACGCCATCGTGTATAAAGTTTCCTTCTGCAATTGATAGTCACGATTGTGGGCTGTCGCAATTGCAACCGCCCGTGGAAGGCTCAGCACGCCGCTGGCAGGTATGGTTTTCTCAATTTGAATGTCGTTAGGTAATGGCGCGGTATCGCTGATCTTATAGTTGGCTTTTGTGCCAAATTCTTCCTGCCACTTTTGGTCGATGATGTTATAGACCTGTTCGTCGGCTTCCTTTTTATAGTTATGCTGAGTGCACCCTGCCCAGCTACACAAGCAAGCCAAAACACATACGATCAAATAAACACGGTTCTTGCCAAAGCAGTCGTAAAGCATATATCTTATAGTTCTCCTCGGTGCTTTCCAAGCTCACCCGTCCTTTTTCAGGCTTACGCCGGAATTGAGTATTTAACTACAATCCTCTTATCCCGACTATCTCACCTGGGACTAATTCTAAGCCCTCAGGGATATTTACTATTATGGGTCGTCCCCACTGCGGGACCGCAATATTTCGCCACAATCGCTCCGGCATTAGTTCTGCGGTGGGGCCGACAAATATTACTTCGGACCAGGCGATCTGTGCAGGTTGTGTATTCTTGATAAGTTCAACCGGCATTTTTTCTCTCACTTGCCCAAGCTGTGCTTCGCTGACATACGCAATAATCTCGCTGGGTTCAGTCTCGGCTACTGCGAATATTGGATCTCCGGCAGTGACTACCTCGCCCGGCCTTCGCAATACATTTTCACCCGGCCTGCGCAATGCTACCTCATTAGTATTTGCCTGCATGCCGACGACAACGCCATCGAACGGGGACTTTAACTCTAATGCCTCACGAGACTTCAGCGCCTCAAGCTGCGACAGCAATCCATCCATAAGGTGCTCCTGAACGCCTATTTCTTTGCGTATAACATCCAGAGCATCATCTACAGAAGGGTGAAACGGATGTTTTCTGGCATATTCATCATGCCGCTGCTGGGCTTGTCCCAAATCACTTTTGGCCTGTTCCAGCATGTGCTGATCTTCTTCTATCTTTTTCGCTAAACTGTCGTATTGAACCTTCACTTTCTGTAGTTCATAAGGCGCAACAGCTTCTTTTTCCAGCAGATCCTCTGTAATTTTCACCTCTATTGCCAGATCTTCCAGTACTATTCGGTCAGATGCAATTTGTGACCTTAGGTCAAATATCTGAAGCCTGGTTTGTTCCACGTCAACGAGAAATCTCCTCATCTCCGCGACCCGGTTAATCTCTCGATCAGCCTCTTCAGCCAGTAGAGTTTCCTGAGTGGGGACCAACTGCGTCACAAGGTGTTCTATCTCCGCTGTGGCAGCGGCCAGTTGTGACTTCAATTCAGCCTCCAGCAGTTGTTCATTATCGAGTACAGTATCCACAACAGCTAATGTTTGTCCCACTTCAACCAGTTCAAACAAACTAACAGGTACACTTTTTAACCTCCCCGTGCAAGTGACAGCAATCTGACGAACCTGTCCCTGTGCAATGCCTAAGACTTCGAAACGTTGTGAGCGGCGAGTGAAAAGCCCGACCACGCATGCGACGACACCTAACCACACCACGATGGGTATTATGTGCCGCCGTAAACGTGACAGATAACTTATCGGGCTTATTATTTTCATACGCGGCTTAGACCTCCAGCAATCGTTCCTGCATTGTCAAACTTATGTTTTCGAGCCCTTCGACATGTTGAAGTTCCGACAACATCTGTTGGTTTTTGGCAGCATTTCGTATCATTAACTGGTATGCGTATTCAACTTCAGCAGTGCCAAAGCCGCTGGCTTGTGCCGATATGAGGGTAAAGCTGCCGCAGAAACGTTTAAGAATATTGGAAATTGGACTATCGGGCCCAATGTGGCCCCTGAAACTAAACCGCAAAAAGCCGTTGTGTGGTTGGTGTGTACCGAAGCCCGTAAGGTATAAATATATTACTATCAAACTTAGAATAATAGTTCCGACAATGGCGACCGCATAGCGCTGAGAGCCTGCCGCCATGCCAACTACAAGTGAACAAAAAATGAAGGCTATGTCCCTGGTGTCTTTGATAATATTTCGAAAACGTATAATTGCCAAAGCGCCCATAAGCCCGACTGCGGTAATGATACTCGTACCGATGACTGCCATCACCATTGCCACGACGACGGTAATGAGAACAAGCGATTGGACAAAGGATTTTGAATAAGACAAACCGCTGTGAGTAAAATAATAGACCCAGGCCAATGCCTGTCCGAGAACGAAAGCAAGCAAAAGTGACAGCAGGACCGACTCGGGTGTAAACGCCCCCCCTGCCGCAGGTGTATCTTCCAGTATTTGCCAAATTCTATCCATAGTTTACATACCAACTAACTGGGGCGCACAAAACTTTAATAAACAAGAATCTTTGATTGAAGAAGCATACTTTGATATTGATCGTTGCCGCAAATTGAAGCATTTGACCATTTGGCTAAGCCAAATAGGATAACGATCGGTAAATTTAATTTCCAAAATGACACCGCCTGTTGTAAAGGGATTACGTTGCCAGCCGCCGCCGCCAAGTCTGACTTCGGGCAAGCTGGTAACATTGTAAGCAAGCTCACGATCGAAGGTTACTCTTACTTTGTTTTCCGAGCCGCCTTCATATGCCTGCCGGGTATAACGAATTAGTACTGCAGGTTTTGCTCGAATATTATTCATATACATCTGGAACTGATCAATAGTATCTGTGTCGGCTGTATAATTTTGCGGTGGCAGTGGCAGACCCCCAAGTAAAATTGGCACATCACGATTCATGGCCCGGGCCCGGCTTTTCATAATGATAGTATTTATCCGGCGCTTAATCTCAAAAAAACGTGGATAATCCGGTTCATCGGTGTAACTGCGGATTCGAAGTTTGTAGCGGTTTTTCAATCCTCCGAGGCTTTCTTTGCAGAGTTGCAGGTCGCCTGAATCCAGATAAAGACTAACAATCGGGTAATCACGGCTGCGGTGCAATTTACAATATCTGTCCAATGGCAGGTAGGGCTTGATGAACTGGACAATCGCCTCGGCCATTGACTCACTAATATGATATTTCAACTCGTGTCGGCATCTTAGAGTTCGATCAATCTGCTTGTCCGGTATTTTTCCGGTTTTCGCATTCCTTTTGCGAGAATGAGAACCGGTACTCTGCCCGGAAATAGGTTTTAATGATTTACCCTCAAACATAACAATCTTTGTTATTCCACAGGACACCTTGCGGTGCAAACCACTTTATGTATAGAAGGATGTGGAATTTGTTAACTTTATTTATTCCTTACAATTACGGTCTTTGGCATCTGTTTCGGACATGCACCCCTCTTTATGATGCATAAACTGTTTTTTATTCCCTTGACTTTGCTTTTTACAGCTTAGCCCTGATATCCAATCTGACAGTTTTACCTATTCTAACATATTTAAGGTGCTTAAGTCAATATTATTTTAATTCTGTAACGTTCCGATTATGACGATTATGAGGCTTTTTTATAAAATCACGCTGAATCTGATAAAGCTTGGACAAACAAGACGACCGAAAGAATTGCTTTTGATACTAAATTCTGTCGGTCAATAGGATGTCTATGTCCTGGGCCTGGAAGTATCTATCGCGGCTCATGCGGTATTGGATCGTTTCTTCAGCCGAAAAGGAATCAACTGAGCTGTCAATAGAATAATCAATCCAATCCACACGCTTGATATCGTCCAGATTAGCACTGCTGCAATAATCAACGCAAACCATACTGAAACTTGCAAACGTGTCGCTGGAACATAATGTTTATATTTATGTATTCTCTTTGTTCTTACGCATATTCCGTATATGAGAACTTTTCGAAATATTTTCATATTCCATTTCATTATAGACACATTTTACTACTACATATATGGTTTCAGAATAATAGTAATTGCAGGCTGAAGACAATGCTATCGCTTAATTTTATGAATCTTTTCAATATCGGGAATTAATTTGGCCGAGTATTCGTTTGCTTTCTGGTCGGCCCGGTCCTCTTTCCAGAGTTTGATTATTTGACGGGCAATTGTCCTGAAATCATCCTCGTTAATATTATAGAGAAAGATCATCAGCTTTAATGGGGATTATCTCTATCAGGAAAATTAGCCTTACAGACATTGCATTATATAAGCTGCCAAGTCCCTGACCGTCGAAAGTTTGTCGATCTCGTCATCTTGAAAATTCACATTGAACTCATCTTCTAATTCCATCACAAGGTTTACCATATCAAGCTCGTCCGCATGCAAATCCCCGATCAGGCTAGTTTTGGCGTTGATAGTGGCTTTATCAACTCCCCACTGTTCGGAAATGATCGCTCTAACTCGCTCCAGTATTTGCTTCATCGATGGTGACTGTGACTTTGGGGGCGGCGCTGATTCCATCGGCATCGGCGCGTCCTTTAAGTTAGTGGCGAGTTGGTTGAGACCTTTCTTGTAGTCGTCTCGAAAGGGAATCATTTGGTAGCTGGTCCAAAGCGGTGGTGGGTCACACGGCTCGACGTCAAGCGGAATTACCCGTAGTTGTCCTCTGCGTTCCAACGCGATAGCGACATTTGTTTCCTTGGTTACCCATTCCGATTCTATCGCCGATGGCGTGAGCACTGTAACCATGTGGCTGCTTTCCTTCAGACCTCGATTGATAGCATCTACCCAGCCTTCACCGGGATGAATGCAATCAGGAGCAATCCAGACTTCTACACCGATCCGCAGCAGATCTTTAGCTAATCTATGAGCGAAGCGAGTGTCTGCGCTATCGTAGCTGATAAAAACTTGTTTAGCCTGGGTCATAATTATCCTCGAGTCAGGATTTTCCATTTACACTTCGCAGAAACTCTCCTGCACACTTAAAGTCACAAAATATCAAGATCGCATTGAGATTGCAATAATTTTCTGATCACCCCAGCGAATTGTCTCGCAAAAAACGCCAAAAAAGTCGAACACTTATGTCGAGATGACGCCTTTTCCTGCTATTTTTGCACACCGCTACCGTTGGCCTCCATTCCAGAACCTGGTTTTCAGTGACCTGTTTCAACTACAAATTGGATTTTCCCCATCTCTAACGGAACCTATATACTTTCGGGTTATTAGGAGTTTTTTTGAAAATTGTGAGATTTTCCTTGGCCGTAATGGGTTGTTTATTGACTATTGGCCATCGAATTCGTAAACTACAAAACTTAATACTCTGCCGCAATTCTACGAGTGTAAACCCGTAGATGAAGTTATCCGCCAAAGGCGGACAGGCAAAGCCTGTTGCGGCAAATGCTACGGGCGTAAGCCCGTAGAAATTTACTTTGCTGAATACGAGATACAAGACTATGGTAGAGAAGGTTGTAAAAATTGGACTTGTTGGTTTCGGTACTGTGGGTGGCGGTGTAGCAAAGCTGATACTTGAGGATGCGGATTCGATAGCGGCTAAAACCGGCCTTCGGCTTCACCTGGCCTGCGTCGTTGATATTGACACAAAATCCCCCCGTCCGGTCAAGCTTCCGGAGGCTATCCTCACCGATGATCTGAATAGGTTGTTGAACGATGATACTATTCAGATAGGCATTGAGATGATAGGCGGGACCGATATAGCAAAACAGGTCCAGCTCAAAATGCTTGAGGCGGGCAAGGATGTGGTTACCGCCAATAAGGCCTTGTTGGCTGAATACGGCAATGAGCTTTATATGGCTGCTCACAAGAGCAAGCGCTGTATAGCGTTTGAAGCCAGTTGCGCCGGAGGTATTCCCATTGTTTCAGCTATCCGAACGGGATTGGCTGCAAATAATATCACTGCAATGTACGGCATCGTAAACGGGACCTGTAATTATATCCTCTCAAATATGACTGCAACAGGTGAGGAATTCTCAAATGCTTTGGCTCAGGCTCAGCAAAAGGGTTACGCCGAGGCTGACCCTGCGCTTGATATCAGCGGAGGTGACAGCGCGCATAAGCTGGCTATTCTTTCTTCTATTGCTTTTGGATACGAAATTACACTCGACGACATATTTGTCGAGGGCATCGAAGAAATTTCCAGAGATGATATTCGTTACGGCGGTGAGATGGGCTACTGTCTCAAATTGTTGGCTATTGGACAAAAAGACCAGCAAAACAGAGTCTCACTAAGAGTTCATCCATCCTTTATTGCAGAGGACAATTCGCTTGCACGTGTGGGTGGTTCGTTTAATGCTATCAGCATATTCGGCAGCGCCGTCGGGCAGGTAATGTACTACGGTCGAGGTGCAGGAATGATGCCGACCGCAAGCGCCGTTGTTGCCGATATCATTGATGTAGCTCTTGGTAATTCAGGTACGACTTTTCACCATTTGAATCTGCAACCAAGAAGCAGGACGGCACCGTTGATTGAAAAAATAGATAATCTTGTAAGCAGGTTTTACATCAGGATAATGTGCAAAGACCAGCCGGGCGTAATAGCTAAGTGGAGCAAAGTGCTTGCCGAGCATCATATAAGTATTTCCGGTGCGCTCCAGCATGAAGGTATCGGACCGGACAATACTGTACCTGTGGTAATTACAACTCATCCTACCCGTCAGAAAAATGTTACGGCCGCCCTGGAAGATATGGAGAAACTCGACGTTATTGGCGGCAAGCCGGTTTGTATTAGAATTGTGGATATTCCAGAGGACAAAGATTAGTGACTAAATATGCCATAATAATTCCTGATGGTGCAGCGGACGAGCCGCTGGAGCAATTCGGTAATAAGACCGTGCTTGAAGCTGCCCATACTCCGGGTATGGATAAAATCAGTACATCAGGCAGGCAGGGTCTTGTCCGGACGGTTCCATTAGGTATGGAAGCCGGTAGCGATGTAGCTCAAATGAGTCTGTTAGGCTACGACCCGCGCCGGTATTATACGGGCCGGGCGCCGATTGAGGCGGCGGCACGTAATATCAAGCTGTCATTGGAAGACTGGGTTTTCAGATGCAATCTGATTACCATTGCCGATGGCGAAATGGCGGATCACAGTGCCGGCCACATCTCTACCCCGGAATCCGGAAAACTGATAAAAGAATTGGATGTGCAGCTTGGTAATGAGCGGATTCGGTTTCATGCAGGTGTAAGCTATCGGCACTTGGTTGTCTTCAAAAAGTTTGTTTTTGATGTTCAGACATATCCGCCTCACGACAATATAGGCACGGCGATAGATAAGATTTTGCCTCGCGGAAAAGGTGCTGAGCTGCTTGTTGATTTGATGGCTCGTTCGCAGCAGCTTTTTACCGGTCACGATATTAACAAAGTCAGGAAAGATTTAGGTGAAAATCAGGTAAGCTCCATCTGGCTTTGGGGACAAGGTAAAAGGGCCCAAATGGAACATTTCCAAAAACGGTTTGGACTTAAAGGCGCTACTATCACCGCTGTTGACCTCGTAAAAGGTTTATCTAAGCTTATAGGCTTTGATTTGATAGATGTGCCCGGCGCTACCGGTTTTATTGACACGAATTATCAGGGCAAAGCTTCTGCTGCAATAGAGGCTCTGCGTGAATATGATATTGTTTTTGTTCATATAGAAGCGCCTGACGAAGCTTCGCATTCCGGCAATGCCGAGATGAAGAAAAAGGCTGTCGAGCGGATAGATAAATATATTGTGGTGCCTGTGTTTGAGGTGCTGCAGGGTTATGAAAGCTGGCGAATGCTTGTAATGCCGGACCATCCGACTCCTGTCCGAACCTGTGCGCACTCGCATGAGCCGGTCCCGTTTGCTTTGGCGGGTGATAATATCAGTGGAATTTTACATGCTACTTTTGGCGAGACTAATGCGGCCAAGTCAGGATTCAGGATAGACAATGGTTTTGAGTTGATGGAGTATTTCTTAAAGAGCTAAAGTTTATTG
>Ga0114922_10000622_pt1 | contig 34194 bp, 28 predicted proteins | sample AartaG_FD_100975 | JGI IMG/M metagenome (GOLD analysis project Ga0114922, IMG submission 100975) | Deep subsurface microbial communities from Aarhus Bay to uncover new lineages of life (NeLLi) - Aarhus_00045 metaG | ecosystem: Environmental > Aquatic > Marine > Oceanic > Sediment | place... | reverse complement strand
CACTTTACTTTTATGATTTTGACAGACGCCGTATATTTCATTCGAGAAACTCCAGCTAGATCCGCTGCAGAATACCCTCATTTCAAACAAGCAAACATTAGAATTTTAAAGTTATTTTCCATTTTTTTAACCTCCTTCCAGCATTCCGTCAATTTCAGTAAATAACTGATAATCTTTAAAATATCTAATATCTATGGCGTTAGTCGGGCAACAACTAGCGCAGATTCCGCAGCCATCGCAATTAATTTCGTCTACAACCGCCACTTCTTCATCAGCAACCGTTATAGCACTTTTTGGGCAGGCTTTTTCACACCTTCCACAGCTAATGCAAAGATCATTAGTAACTTCTGCAATAATTAGTTCAATGTCTACTTCTCCTGGAGCCGTTAATTCAGCTACCTTACTTGCGGCAGCTCTAGCTTGAGAAACTGAATAGGCTATGTTTTTTGGACCTTGGGCGAATCCCGCGATGAAAATTCCTTTAGTTTTAGTTTCTTGTGGCATTAATCCAAAATGAGACTCGGTTAAAAATCCATTTCGATCAGAGTCTAAATTTAATATCCTAGAAATCTGCGCTGTGCCTTTTGAAGGTAGCGCAGCTGTTGACAAAACTACTAAATCTGCGCTGATTTTTATGATTTCGTCAGTTAGCGACGAATATACTCGAATATTTACGTTTTTTGTATCTGGATCTTCAGAAAATTCGCCTACTTTTCCTCGAATCATCCTTATATCAGAATTTTTAGCCCTTTGATAATATTCTTCGAAACCTTTTTCGTTAGTTCTCATATCTATGTAGCAAATAGTAATATTTGCGTTAGGGAATTCTTCTTTGAGTAACTTTCCATTTTTTAAGGCTAGCATGCAACAAACGCCGCTACAATAAGGTCTTTCAGTGTCCCGACTTCCAACACATTGAATAAATACGATTTCTTCAGGCTCCTTTGAATCTGAAATTCTATGGGTGTGACCTTCTAGTGGTCCATTTGGAGCTAGAATTCGTTCGAGCTGGGGTTGAGTTATGATGTTCTCGAATTTCCCGTATCCATACTCTCCAAATGGCTCGTAAATGTTCCACCCCGTCGCTACGATGATTGTGCCCACTTTGAAATTGACTTCTTCGGGTACCTGACTGAAATCTATCGCATCTAGCTCACAAGCTTCAACGCAACTAAAACATTCAACGCACACATCACGGTTAATGTCGTATAAGAAGGGGACGGCTTGTCCAAATGCTATGTCTATAGCTCTTCTTGGTCCTAAGTGTTCGTCAAAGTAATTGGAAGTAATAATGGGACAAACTTCCGTACAAGCGCCACATCCATTACAATCATTATTTACATATCTAGGCTTCTTTTCCACAGTCACATTGTAATTCCCTACGAATCCATCTACTCTTTTCACTTCACTATAGCTCAAGATTTCTATGTTTTCGTTTCGATTGACTTCGAGCATAACAGGGCCGCAGATTCATATAGAACAGTCGTCTGTAGGGAATGTTCTATCTAATTGAGCCATTCTACCACCTATAGTTGTTTTGCTTTCGACGAGATATACCTTAATTCCTTCGTTTGCAAGGTCCAATGCTGCGTTCATTCCAGCTATTCCTCCACCAACTATCAACGTGGCTTTCTCGACTGGGACCGTTCTCACTGGGACTGCTTCTAGAGTTTTTGCTCTATTAACTCCGCTAGTAACGAGGAGTTTAGCTTTTTTTAACGCTTCTTCGCTATCTTCTGTACACCAAGAACAGTGCTCTCTTACATTTACCATTTGAAAGTGGTAAGGATTTAAGTCAGTTTTAGATATCGAGCCCCTATAAATTGGTTCGTGAGTTCGAGGAGTTCAAGCTGACGCCACAATGCAATCAAGGTTTTTTTCGTTAATATCATCAATTATTGCCTGTTGTCCGCCTTCTGTTCATAGAAAAGCGTGAGTTTTAGCTATCACAACATCATCTAAATCTTTCGCAAACTCTACCAACTTATCGCAATCAACTTTTCTCTTAATGTTAATTCCTCACTGACAAGCATAGTATCCAATCCGATGATTTTCAGATTTTTCCATTTTCTTTCTTACTCCACCTCAATTTTTACAATTATGTATAAGAATCATGTAGTTAATACAATTTCGTTCTTTATCATTTTCCGACTTTTTTTAAATATTTTATGTCGAAAAATCTACTTTTTTCAAGATTTTTTATTTAATTTATTATTAATTTTAGTTTTTATGTTATATAATTATTATCCATTTAGTGAAATAAGTGAGAGATAATAATCCAATTAGTGATAATGCTAATAACAACTGATTCTTCAATCTAAGGTAGTTTAGTCTCTATAGGTTCGGAAAGGATAGAGCTCATATCTCTTAAATAGACTGGGCTTGTTTTGGATATGATATTTCTTTTTCACTTTTAATAAAATTGGCTGTTAATTCTTCCAAAGTCTCTATTTTTTTTTCTAGAAGTTCAATTCGATTAAAATTCGCGGCTAAAATTTTTCGTATAAGTTTATTTTCTGAAACTGTAAATGCCCCAGCTTTTTTTCTGAATAATCTGTGCCTCTGATAAGGTTCTGATCTTTTTAAAAGATTTAATCGAATCATCCATTTAATAGCAGGCATAAAATGTTTTTTAGAACCAATTTTTCTTTTTACTTCCCCATAATAATCTGCAAGCGTATGTATTTGGTAATTTAGGAGGTTTTGAGATTTATTTGTATTCATATAGCCACAGTGAAAATCTTTTTCAGCAAATCCTTCTTCAGGCAGAAAATTTCTTCCTAACCCAAAAATCTCCATCATATCGTTAAGGTATTCTCTATAAGTTATTCGACATTTTTCTCCACCAGCTAAGTGGAAGGTTTCGCCCCATACTTCATCGCACTCAATTGCGTTAACTAAAGCTAATCCAACATCTTTAGTGTCACAGATTTCGATAGAAGTATCTAATGGCATGTGAAACATGAGAGGATCCATGTTAAGCTTGTCTATCGAAGTAATGTATGTTAATCTAAATATTGCAAAATCTACACCCGATTCTCGAATCAATTTTTCAGCAGAAATTTTCGTAATTGCATAATAATCTCCTTTGCTGGGGGCGAGTGGGTCTTTTACATCTATCATCGGATTGTAGCGGCGATCTCCATAAACTGCTACTGAGGAAGTAAAAATTAATTTTGGTTTATGTAATTGCTTCTTGATTGCTGCTAGAATATTTTTAGTTCCTCCTACATTTACCGATTCAGCTAATTCGGGATTAAAATCTGCTAAGGGAGGGATAATTGCGGCAAGATGAATAATTAGATCTTGATTTTGAAGAGCGTAATTTACGTCTTCTATATTCCTGAGGTCACCCCAAATAATTTCTATTCTGTTTTTGAATTTTTTCGCGATTTTTCTGTTTTTTTTGTTATAGACTTCAAAAACTCTGACATCATATTCTTTATTTAGTAATTCCTTTAATGTACTTAATCCTACGTTACCGAAAGCGCCCGTTAATAATATATTCATACCTATTATATAAGAATTAATACTTACTAAATAGTCATTTGGTTGCGATCGCAACATATAATAGTTTAAATTTATACTATATTTATAATGAAAATCATAAGATTACAAATACCGGGCAATTTTTTAGAACACGTAGGGTTTGCGGATTTGTTTCAGTATCTAGAATTTATTGAAATTTTAAACGCGTTCCAATACGACCAAAATCACTTCTTTGCTCTTCAGAGGATAAAGTTCAAACCGAATATAATTAAGGAGTTAGATAAGTATATAAAAAAGCAATTTAATCCTCAATCGTTCCAACTATTAAATCAGACTAGAGATGAAATCATTTGCATTATGAATCAGAATAAAACTTCCGGATTTTTTCCTATTGTCGACTCGGGTCCATGGGCATTTCTTTTCCCTATCCATATTTCTCAAGAAGTTCTCTTAATCAATATAATTTCCCAAAATGAATACATCAATAAATTATTCGATGTTATTAATTCGTTTACTGAGAAATACGAAATCGTAGGTATGACTGATTTGGATAAACTTGACGAAGTAGATCAGACAATCTGGAGATCTGCAATTCCATTTCCCAAATTTACGAAGAGACAGCAAGAAGTCGCTGCATATGCGGCTAAAGAAGGTTTTTTTAAAACTCCAAAAAGGATAAGTGCGGTCCAAATAGCTACTCATTTTGGAATATCAGAATCGGCTGTTAATCGACTTCTCAAAACTGCTAAAAATTTAGCAATGGAATATTTTTTCGGAACTTTCTTATAATTTAGTAAAAAGAATATATACTATAATCTCATCAATAATTATTAACAAAAGGTAATGAAAATGAGTAAAATACTTAGAATAAATTTGAGCAATAAGGATATCTCTCAAGAAGAGATCTCCCCTGAAGATGAATTAAATTTTATTGGAGGCATGGGACTTTCTACTGCTATTTTCACTCGAGAAGTTTCGAGCGATGTGGACCCCTTTGGTGAAGAAAATCCTCTGATATTTTCAGTTGGCCCATTTTGTGGTACGGCTATTCCCTTCTGTGGTCGACATTTCGTTATGGCCAAATCACCGTTAACCAACATTCTTGGGGAAACGTCTTCTGGAGGATTTTTTGGAAAAGAATTGAAATCTTCTGGTTTTGATTTTGTAATTGTCAAAGGAAAAAGCGAAACTCCGGCATTATTATCCATAAATGATGGAAAAGCAGAGATTTTGGATGCTACAGATATGTGGGGTAAAGGTACGCAAGAAACTGATAAAGCTGTAAAAGAAAAACTTGGAGATGATAAAATTAGAGTCGCTTCAATTGGACCTGCGGGGGAGAATCTGGTTAAATACGCCTGTATTATTAACGATAAAACCCATGCTGCTGGACGATGCGGATTAGGCGCAGTAATGGGCAGCAAGAAACTAAAAGCAATCGCAGTTCGAGGTACAGGAAAGGTTCCTGTTAACGAAAAAGAAAAAGTACTAAACGCAGCTAAGGAATTAAGAGATCTTTTGTCTAAATCTGCTCTTGGTATGGTATTTTCAGATTCTGGTACGACAGTTCATTTAGATTCTATGGCAAGCGTAGGAGATATTAACGTAAAAAATTGGACCGTAGGGAGATGGATGGGTGTTAAACAATTAGGCGCGAAAGCATTAAATGCACGAGGAGAGGTTAAAATGCATGGATGTTTCAATTGTCCAACCGCGTGTCGTGGATATTTAGAATACGAAGGTGATTGGGTTTCTCGACCCGAATATGAAACGCTTGGAATGTTGGGATCGAATTTGCTAGTGGATGATTTAGAAGCAATTATAAAGTGGAATCTACTTGTGAATGATCTTGGATTAGATAGCATTTCACTTGGAGGTGTTCTCGGTTGTCTTCTAGAGAGTATCGACAGGGAATTGTTACCTTCAGATTATCAACAATTAGGGTTCAAAAAAGACCAAGTTTGGGGAGACACGAAATCAATTGAAAAAGTAATTCCGATGATTGCTTATCGAGAAGGAGTAGGAGACAAATTAGCTGAAGGAGTTAAGAAATTCTGTGAAGTTGAAGGACTGCCTGAGGAACTTTCGATACACGGAAAGGGATTAGAAGTTCCCGCCCATGAACCGCGTGCTAACAATATGACGGCATTAGATTATGCCACAACTCCACGTGGAGCATATCATTGCTATGAACCCATGCATTTGTCTTCCTATATGAACCAAAAAGAAGAAATTGGATTAACAGAACGAGTTGATAAATTTGGAGCAGGGGAAGATGTAGTAGAAGCGGTAATCAAAATTCAGGACGCAAGCGAAGCTTATGCCGCTAGTGGGGGATGTATATTTGGATTTTGGTTTATTCATAAACTTCAACCGTGGATTGATGGTCTTAACGGGATTACGGGTCGATCTTACTCCGTTGAATCTTTCATGGAGGCAGGACAAAGAATTGTTAATATGAAAAGGGAGTATAATGTGAAATGTGGAGTTAGCATAAAAAACGATACTTACGGGTCTCGATTCAATACACCGCTTGAGAAAGGTGGTACTAGGAAAAATGTTCCTCCTTTAGATGATCTTCTTCAGAGTTATTATCAAAAACGCAATTGGAATGAGAAAGGAATACCAAACACATAGAATTCAACCTTTTTTTTATATTTTTAAAATAGCTAAATCCTCAGTTAATATATTGTTAAAAACTTCAAAAAAATTGGTTATAGAATATTTTTTTGGATCATTTTTCTAAATAAATGTTTGAAAAGGTAAAAAACAATAAGTAATTTTGAGTTAAAACATAAATTATTTTGAAAATATTTTTATTAACGGATAACCTAATAATTTAGATAGTAACAATAAATAAATTAGCTTACAAAAAGGATTCATTGTATGTTTATGTCAGATCCAAAACCCTCGCCTCTGGAGATATTTACTAAAAGGCAAGAATTTGGATTAGAGAATTCAGTTGAGATGCTAATAGACATTATCGAAACTGAAAAGAATAACAGTAAGAGGAAGGAAGCAGTTAAATATTTAGGTAGGATTGCTAGTTATATTCCGCAGTTAAAGAATGAATGCTTCACGACTACAGAAAACATTCTAATATCTGAGGACAAGATTGATCTTAAATGTGAAGCTGCAAAAGCTTTAGGCAAACTAAAAAACGATAAAGCACTAAAGCCACTACGGTGGATGCTGGAACTAAAAATTGATAGTGTGGAACTGAGATTAGCTATTTTAAAAGCTATAATGACAATCAAGTTCAATGAACCCCAAATAAATGTTTTTATCAAGGAGTTGGATTCAAGATATAACGCTATCAGAGAATTTGTCAGAAACCACCTTGTTGAAGTTGAACCAGAAATATTAATTAATTCTCTTGTTACGAATTTAAAAAGCGAGGACATTTCAAACGAACACAAAACTGAAATTATTAAACTCATTGGATACGAGCTTTCTAGTATTAACATAGCGTTTCAAGACATGAATTATATAAAAGTCAAGTATCCAAAACTAATCCCAAGATTATATTCGGATAAAATGGTACTATTAAACCAAATAACTAGAACGCTAAAAGAAGAAGATTCGAAATTAATAGATTCAGCGGTCTCAATTTTAAAGTTATTGAGTCCCGAAATTAACAAGGATGTAATTAAGCTATTATTAAGCGATGATTTTATTGTTAGGAAAAATGCTATCACTCTTACCGGGAAATTGAAGTTAAAAGACGCTGTAGATACACTAATTACGGGTTTAGATAACATATATAGCGAAGTAAGCGTAGCTACAATCGAAGCGTTGGGAGAGATTGGTGATCTTTCAGCTGTACCTGAGTTGCTTGATGTGTTAAATGTAGAAGATATAAGCTTCGAGTACACCGACATCGATATGAAATTTTATATCATGGACGCTGTTAAAAAGATTTACTCTAATAATCAAGACGCCGATTTTCGTTATTTATTCTCACTTCTAAAATCAGACAGCGAAGCACTGAAAGAGAGTATTGCGTTTATTTTAGGTGAAATTGGAAATGAGGAGTTTACCAGACCGTTAATTGATTTGTTGAAGATTAGGAATTTGGATGTAAAAAAAAACACCATTATTGCGTTAGGAAAAATAGGTACTATCGATCCACTTCACAGTCTAATTGAAATATTAGAAAATCCCGATACCTATTGGCTTATTAAGAAAGTTGCCGTAGATGCGATATATAACATCTTTCAAAGAAATTGGTATCGAGTTAAAGCTGAGAATGGGGATTTAGAACGCACATTAAATAAGCATATCGGAACATTAATTGATTACTTAAAGAGAAGCGAAGCCGAAAACACGAAAGTTAAGGTAAGTTTGATTAAATTTTTGGAAAATTACGGGGAGAAATCTGCTCTAATTGCCTTGCTTTCAAGAGTAAACGATTTCCCGAGAATTATAAGGATACACGCAAGTAATGCAATTAAAAAGATCGAAGAGAAGATTGAGGAAAGGCTAGGCCTTGATAATACTGATTAAGCTTGCTTTTGACTTGAATGTAGAAATACGAAAAAAGGAAGATTTTCCTATTTTTTTGTGACTAAAAAGTCGTGATCACACGGTTTTGTCACTTTTTGAGTAAATTTTAATATAGGTAATCAATATCCTTACATAATTTTCAAATTATTATATTAGGCTAATATAAACATTTTAGTGATTTACTACAAATGACTGAAAATCCAACTGAAGATGAGTCGGAATCCACTCAATACAATTATTCTTTTGATTATATTCAAAAGAAACTCGAGGGGAAAAAGGACTCCTTTGGAATGTTAATGAAGGAGATTATCCGGGCGGGTATTTGCACGGAGTGTGGTACTTGTGCCGCAGTATGTCCAGTACTAGAATGGGATCATTTAGTGGGGCAACCAAAATTAATCGGAAAATGTACCGGATGTGGAATCTGCTACAATCAATGTCCCCGAACTATTACCGATCCTATTCAATTGATGGGTGAATTTAAAACCGGATATGTATCTAATACTAATATTCCAGAGGTTATCGGTGCCCAAGATGGAGGAACGGTAACTTCCTTGCTTAGCTATCTATTTGACGAGCATTTGATAGATGCAGCAGTTGTTTCAATGAAAGATCCTAATAATCCATGGCATCCTGTCGCACAAATTATAACTACTAAAGACGACGCAATAAAAGCATCCGGCTCCATTTATTGCCACTGTCAAACAGTGGAAGCTCTCATGGACGCAATAAGACAAGATTACAGGTCGATCGCGTTTGTTGGTACTCCATGTAATATTGACGCTGTTGATAAGATGATGAGTTCTCCAGCAGGTATGCTAAAATATTTTATGCGAGCCCATGTTCTCAAAATTGGCTTATTTTGTATGGATTCTTTTTCTCCCGAAGCTTTATATCCCTTCTTTGAAAAGGATGGCATAGATTTGAGAAAAGTCGTAAAAATGGATATTAATAAAGGAAAGTTTCATATCTATTACGATCACGATGGAGAACCAGTAAAATCTTATACTATTAAGCAATTAGACAAATTCAAATCGTCTAGTTGTAATTTTTGTACCGATTTAACAGCCGAAAACGCAGATATTTCTATAGGTTCTGTAGGGAGCGGCGCTAAGAAAAATACGGCTTTTGCGAGAACCGGAATTGGCGCAGAAATTATGGAGGACGCAGCTGATAAGGGTTATCTTCAAATTGAACCATATAACGCTATAAATTTAAACGCTGTATTGTTTCTAGCGAAACTTAAAAAAGTGTCTCAATACAACATTCAAAAACGTAAAGTGTTTATTATCAGGGAACCTAGCGAAATTGAAGAACCTAAAGTTGAGACAAAACCAGAAGGAGAAGCTATTGTAAAACCTCTTGGTTCCAGGAAATTTTTAAGTGTTTCTAAGGATATTAGCGAAGTAGAAAAAATCTTAAAAATATCGTTAACCAATTCCGTTGGATATATATTAGAGGACATTAAGATAAGAATAGTTATAGTTGAAGAACTGTTCGAAAAGAAACCTTGGATAACAACAATAAGAGAGTTATTTCCCTACGAATCAATCGATATAGCTTATCCACTAGAAACTGTGGATAATGAAATTGTGTATTCTAACGTGTTAGTAGAAGCATCGACGGAGAAATACGGTAAAATTTTCTCAAGAACGTTTAAATTAGCCCCTCAAGAAGAAAAATAAGTTTTAATGTTATAAAGAACTTAATTAGATGGATAAATATAAAAAATATAACAAAATAAGGTGAAGATTACTATTAAAATATCTCTTGTAGGACTTGGAGGATGTGGTAAAACTAGTTTGTATTCCGTCGCTTTTGCAGAAAAAAGACCAGAAGATACCAAAAAGTTAAGCCCCACCATCCTCTATGAAACGAGAAGGCACCCATTTTTAGGACTTCAAGTTGGAATATTTGACTTTGGCGGACAGGAACAATACCGTAAAGAGTACATGGAGAAGCCCGAGATCTTTAAAGGTACTGACATTCTAATCTGCATCGTTGATTTACACGATCCGGATTCATATAATCAAGCAAAAGAATATTTTGAAGGTTTATTAGATATTCATAGAAAAAATAACGAGAAACCAAGAGTATTACTGTTCTTACATAAATATGATACTGAGGACTACCCAAAGGAACTTTTAGATACGAATGTTAAGAATGCCAAAGAAATCTTTTCAGATATGTTTAAAAATTACGATTTTGATTTAAAATTGACGAGTATTTATCAACAGGACGAATTAGCTAAAGTATTTAGGGATATGTTAATTTCTTCTTATAAGGACTTAAAGGCGTCTGTTGAAAAAGCTGAGAGTCAACTTGAAGAAATTAAAGCGAAAATAATAATTTCTGATGTTTCTGGAAATGTGTTAGTTCATAACGTTCAAGGTGTAAGTAGTGGTTTAACGCTGAGAGGAGATTTGAGAGATTTCATCAACGCAGCAAATACGGTAAGGGAGAATATTTTTATGTCCGATTCGTGCCGCTTCATGGGACAGAGTGAAGATGGAAAGGGGATTGAGCTCCACATCTTTAAGTATATCATCTCTGTATTTGTGATGAAATCGCAAGAATTAGATAGAGATTCTCAAGATAAATTGAACGTATTACTTAACGATATGAAACTTTTCGCAGATTTAATCATTTCTGCTCATTCAGATTAAATTTATTAACAAATTAATTTTTACTTTTATCTCTTTTTTTAGAAAGATCCTTTGAGACTTTATATTCCACCTCTTCCTCCTTTTTAAAAGATTTAACTGGTTTGTTTGGATCGATTGGTCCGTTACACACCCAGCAAGCGTTTTCTAGGTTTTCTAAAACTCCAGCACAATTTTGGCAATATAATGCGTCACAATCAGGGCACATAAACATATATCGTCCTACATTACCCTTACACACTAGGCAAATTTTCTTTTCTTTGTGAAATGTAACTTCTTCCTCTGAAATGTAGTCGGGTCTTTTTGTTAACCTAATAAGTCCTCCTTCAACTTTAATTTCTTTTTTATTGGATTCTTGAGGTTTTTCTGGTTCTTCTCTTAATCCTAAATACAATATCCAAAAACCAATTACGGAAATAGCTCTCGTGAAAATTAATATAGAAATTGTTGATAGTAACCCTTCTAAAAGTAGCATTGAATGAGATAAAAAGTATCCTGTTGATAATAAAAAGAATTTTTTTCTTAATACTCCATATGATTTTTTTGTCTTAATTATAAATCCTGATACATTAAAAATCAAAGCAGTTAAAGACAGAATCATTACTATAAAATAAACTGGTGTGCCTAAAACAAGACTAGCTAACCATAAGTCCTCACCAGGAATTGTGGGAAATGTATTCACAATAGAACCTTCCGGATCTAAAAAAATAAATAACTCGTAAACGATTGTGAGGAATAACGCTACTATTAAAAGGTAGTATTTTTTTTTTGGAATTAGTAATTCAGTACCAATAAAAAGTGTCATCAAATAGGTAACACCTATCCACATGAATACAAGAGAAAGTCGTATATTTACGAAAAACGGTGGTGTTGGATAAGTGGGGTATGGAATAGTATCTGTAGAAAGAATTGAGAGGAAATCGAAACAAACCCCCCAATATCCAAGTACAGTAAAAATAAATGCAATACCGAGAAATAAGAGAAGTTTCGCTTTAGTTTTTCGTGATTGGTAAATAAAAAATATTCCTAAAACCCACCCAGATATAAAAAGTCCAACAGCTGTTAAACCGTTTAGCAATCCTTCTACTGAAAGCATTAACATTAAAAAAATTTCACTTCCCTCTTTGCGGTTGATAAAAAATATTTTTTATTCTTTAAAATATTTATATCTTAAGATTTAAAAATTTAGCCTAAGTAACTTTCTAAAAATAAGAAAATATCAAGACAAACTTGAATTAGTTTTTATTTTTAGTTATCTTCCCTAATCGTGCTACTTTTGATCTAGAGTTTTCGTAAAATTTTTTGAGTTTGTAATATTTTTCTTACTTGTATAAGATGTCCGAAAAAGTCGAAGATCGAATAAAAGAATTAGAAGAAAGATTAGCGAACACCAAAGTAAATAAAGCTACGCAAAAAAGCATAAATTACACTAAAGCCCAACTCGCCAAACTCCGCGATGATTTAATTCGCATTTCAAGTTCTAAAAAAGGTGGCGGCGCTGGCTTCGGTATTAAAAGAACAGGAGATGCGCAAGTAGCCTTCATTGGATTTCCTTCAGTTGGGAAATCCTCTTTATTAAATTTGCTGACTGAAGGTAATACTAACTCAAAAGTTGCAGCGTATGATTTTACTACTGTTACAGCCATACCTGGTATGATGGATATTGAAGATGCGAGGATTCAGCTCATTGATTTACCTGGAATAATTTTGGGTGCTGCTGCGGGTAAAGGTCGAGGAAAAGAAGTGTTAGCAGCAGTGCGTTCGGCAGAGTTAGTGTTAATCATAATATGTTTTCGATCTGATGGGACGATTAATTTTTCTGATTTGAAAGCAATTAGATTGGAGTTGAATAACGCAGGAATACGGTTAAATACAAGCCCCCCTAAGATTGTAATTAAAGAACGCTCGCGGGGAGGAATTCATTTTACTTATAAGGGACACCAAATCATGGATGCGGATGAAATAAAAGCTCTAATGAACGATCTTAAGGTTCGGAACGCAGGGGTCTATTTCTCTGAACCCGACATTACACCAGATGAATTGATAGATTTTATCTTTGGAAACCGAATCTACACAAGAGAATTTGTTGTCATAAACAAATCTGATTTGATGGAAACTCCGATTTCTCCCGAAAAGATTACGGAAGCTATTGGTCATGAACATTGGGTTATGATCTCAGCAAAAAATAAAGAAAATATCAATACGCTTAAGCATAGTATTTTCACAGAGTTGAATTTAATTCGGGTGTTTTTAAAACCACCACGACAAGAAGCTGATATGGATGAACCAATAATTCTCCACCAAGGCGATACCCTCGAGAACCTCTGTCGCAAAATTCACAAGCGATTTATAAGCGATTATCGCTACTCGTTAGTATGGGGAAAATCTGCTAAACACCCCGGTCAAAAATTCGAAAACCTAGATCACATAATTGAGGATGGTGACATAATTTCGATTTATTTAAAGCGATAACTTAAGAGTAGAAAATCCTATAGAAATCGTTGTAGATCTCTGCGAGTTTAGAGATTCTGTAAGGATCGTTTTCTTGTAATGAATGAAGGAGATAGGAAGTTAAACCTTGGGGATTCTTAATCCATTCCAAAAAACCTTCTATCTCTGCTTTGAGATATGGATCAACTGATGATGGTCCTAATCTATTCTTAACTTCAGCCAATTCACTATCCACAGAAGCGTCCACTTCAGTCTCGATAAATTGAGATTTAGTTCCTTTTATCATCATTGCTGCTGCCCTAGCTATAGCGGGATATGCCATATGCTCCCAGCCTTTCGCTTTTGCTCTGATGTGAGCTATAAGATACATATGAGTTCCAGGAATGGACGAACCGACTAAATGTCCCTTTTTCTGTCTATTAGTGGCAATAAATCTTTCAGGTTCCATTTGAAGAACTGAATATCTTTTTCCATCCATATTCACAAATTGGGCGTTACCGCTACTCCAACTAGCAAAGACTCCTTTAACATCTTTCGATACATTCCAGTTGCTAGTGGAGTGAAGAACTTTTGCTTTGTCATTAATCACAACTACTTCGGTTGCATCTGAATAATGTTTTTGTAAGTGTTTTACTATTGATTTATAATTGACTATGATAATTCACCATTTTAAGACGGTTGTTTTTTATTCATTATATTAATCCATTTATCTATTTGATCTATCAACTCGAATTTCTCTTTTGAGCTTAGTCCTACATTTGGTTCTACATGTTGAAAGAGATTGATGTTTCTACTCATTTCCCATAAAACATTTGAATGTAAAATCATGCTTTTAATATAATCTCGGCCAATTTCAAGTGCTCTTCCTATTGACCTAATCTCAAGATTATTATTTACGATTTCTTTAATCTTAAGTAAGATATCTATAGAATTACTGGTTGGAATGATTGGGAGTGGTTTTACATCGACCATTGGTCGTTTCATGGTTCTAATCTTGAAATCTTCTTGTTCTTCCCCAAATTTCTTATATCGAATATTTTCTTTTTCAGTTTCTTCTGGTTTGTATATTTTAGTTTTTACTTGAATAGCGGATTTTTCCAATTCAGCTTTTGTCCTTCTTCTAAATATATCAGGCCAATCAACAAAAGAGTTCATTCTGGATTCAGCTGAGAGAAAAATTGACTCCTTAGGCAATTTTTCGTCGGATCTTTTAAAATTCTGAACTTTGGAAGAACCTAATTCGGATCTTAGCTTTAATGTAGCGTTTACTAATATTGAGAACAAGTACATTGGATCGTAGTCTATCGAAGAATAAACCCTTCTGAGTTTTAAGATTAACTCTTCAATATTCTGTAAATTCTGGTATGAAAAATATTGTTCTAATTGTTTTTTAGACCCAAAGGTAATTTCATTTAATCCTGCGGTCGGATTTAAATAATTAGCTTTCATTTCATAATCCGTTTCTGAAGAAAGTAAAATTTGATTATAGTTATCCCATTGTGTGCTCAACAGGATTGGCCCTGTTTTATTTGCTTGAAAGGATTGTGGATTCTTCAGTGTTTCCATTAATTCCAAGATAATATCCTTATAAGGGATAAATAGATTTCTCATAAGTGTTCCTTGGATAAATGTACGCTTGTTTTCAGATTTATACGATAAATCTATAGGTAATTTAAAGAGATTTTCACTAACAATTACATCTCGATCGTTTTCTAAAGTTACATTTTTAGAGGTCGCAAGGTAATCATAAACGAAATCGGAAAGTATTAAACCAGTTAATTGTCGGTTATCAGTGATGTATCTCCCGCTTTGGAGCTCAAATTTAGTGTAATAGTACCCTATCCCAAACAGATAATAAAGAGTCCCCTTTTCTGTCTGAACAGAACAATCAGCACCACCGAAGAAAATAACAAAGTCTTGGGATATTTTCGATACATTATGGTTAGAATACTTACCCAATGTAGGATAACCGAGTAGATGTCCCCAACTAGGTATTACAAAAAATGAATAATTTTCCAATATATTAGGCTTCGGTCCCATGAAGGTTATACCAGATATGTTTACCTGTTTTTTTTACGATCAATTCTGGATATACTACTTAATATATGATCTTAATACTTATATTTAAGTTTCTATTGGACTTCTACAAATATTAGCATCAAAACTAAAAAACAGAAAATTTTTAAAATTAAATTGGATTATCTTTAAGATGAACAGAGAAGAAATCTGGGAACAAGCAGATTGGGCAAGCCAAGCTCGTGATCTGATTACGAAGCTAATTGAATTTCCATCCGATTCAAAAATAATCTTGGTTTTAAGGCATTCTCATAGAAATGAACCCGAACCTTTAGAGAATGTTAATAAATTAAGATTAACACCCCAAGGTCATGCAATAGCGAAAAAATTTGGGGAAAGTTTACCTAAAAACAGACGCATTAGATTATTTCATAGCATTATATGGCGATGCCAAGAAACTGCTGAAGATATACATGCTGGATTTGAGAGGATCGGAGGAGGGAGTGAACTGGTAGGTAAATTTGATCCTTTATGGCAATTAGGAATCACTAATCGAGCCTTTTTCGCCAACCTTAAAAATTATCATGTTATAGATATGATATATCATTGGGCTGTAGGCTTCTTTTCCTCTAATGATTGGGAACCTTTCGCTAACTACTGCCAAAACGCAGCCCAACTCATTTCGAAACAACTTAAAGATGCTCCGGAAAACGGGATTAATATTTACGTTACTCACGATTGGCACTTAATGAGTTTAAGATTTGGATGGTTTGGTCTCCCACCAGACACTCAATGGGTTAGATTTCTTGGAGGTTTTGCTTTTACATTTAAAGACGATCATTTTTTACTATTAGAACGTGGTCAATTAAAATCAGTGCAAGCTCCACATTGGTGGAAAGTAATTTTTGACTGATGTTAAAATCGATTAGAAATAGATTTTTTCATGCTAATTTGAATACTCTACTTTTAATTTGATCTTAATACTTATATTTACGTTTCTATTGGACTTCTGAAGAAATTCGTAATTAATGGACTCCCATTATTTAATCAATCATCTTTGAAATAGTTATATTAAACAATTAAATAATAAAATTCGAAAGTGAAAATGTCAAATATAGGCGTTATAAAAGAATTCCGTGAATTTGGGAAATATATACAGGTAGCTGCAATTTTAACGATTGTAAGCTTAGCCGCAGGGATAACTGGTTTTATAGCATTAATTTTAGTTTTTATTGCTATGAAATACCTTAAAAGGGCCAATTTCACCTTAAATAATTCATCGCTACATGAATTTCGCTCAAAATATTTCAGGGGTTTTGTATCCAGAATAGCTGGTACGATCATAATGATTACTGGAGTTGCTAATCTTGTGATTTTCTTCATGATCCCAACCTCATATCCTATCTATATCTCGATCTCGCTCTCTGTTATTCTTATGGTTTCGGGTATAGTATTCATTTATGCAGGTGTGGCAGCTGAAATGAAAGCGTGGAACAATTTGAAAATATTTTTTGAGAATGATAGTAATATCTTTCCAACTTATATTACTAACGAGGCTATTAAGGGGTGTGATAAGCTAAAAACCGGTACTTTGTTGAGCTCCTTAGGGTTTTTAATCGTCCCGGCAATTATCGGATTTATATTTCAAGTCAAAGGGTATTTTATGTTAGCAACACTAAACAAGCTATCATTAGACGACGCTCCAAAGCCCTCAGAAGTGGAAACGGACTTACCTCCCCCTAAATTTCAACTAAAACCTCAACCAGTAAACGATTTTGAAACAAAAACCAATTTTTGTCCAAATTGCGGAGCTAAATCATCTGGATTAGGAAAATTTTGTGCTCTATGTGGTTCAGAAATTAACTAAAATTTACTTTTTTTTTAATTTTTTACTTTTTATTTCTTTTTTAAGATTATATTACATTATAACATTAATTGATTTACTTTTAGTTACCCCTCCCTTTTTTTGAACTAGAAAGATTCAGTTTAAATTCGAATTAGCTGGTATAATTATAAGGTTTAGTTATGAAAATTATTTTTACACTTAAGAAATAAGATTAAATGGGTTTAAAATATCCTTTTCTTGAATTTTTAAAATTAAAAAAAAAAAGTTATAATCCAAAGATTTTCTTTGGGTTTTCATTTAAGATTAAGTTGATCTCTTCTTGAGTGAATTTTGGGTGCTTTAATCTTGACCATATCAAATACAATTTCGAGATTTTTTACGACCGAATCTGGATATACTACTTATTATATCATCTCAATACAAATATTTTAGTTTCTAATGGACTTGCATAAACATTTACAATACAGTCAATAAATGGACTCCCATAATGATATAAATTGTCTTTGAAATAATGATATTAAATAGCTAAATATTAAAATCGGAAATTGAAAATGTCAAATATAGGCGTTAAAAAAGAATTCCGAGATTTTGGGAAATTTATACATATCAGTGCAATTTTAATGATTTTAAGTATAGCTACAGTGATAACCGGTTTTATAGCAATAATTCTTGTTTTAATTGCTATGAAATTTATTAAAAGAGCTAACTACACTTTAAATAATTCTTCCTTACATGAATTTCGGTCAAAATACATCAGAGGGTTCATATCAAAAATATGCGGTATGGTCGTACTGGTTACTGGAGTTGCTAGCCTAGTGTTATTTTTCTACATCCCAACCTCAATCCCTATCTATATTTCACTCTCGTTATCTATTATTCTTATGATAACGGGTCTAGTATTCGTATATTCAGGTTTAGCTGACGAAATGAAATCATGGAAAAGCTTAAAATTATTTTTTGAAAATAGTAGTAAGATGTTTCCACCCAATATCTCTAACGAGGCAATTAAGGGATGCGATAAATTAAGAACCGGTACTTTATTAAACTCCTTAGGATTTTTAATCGTCCCCGCAATTATCGGATTTATCTATCAAGTCAAGGGCTATTTTATGTTAGCAACACTAAATAAATTAGAGTCAGGCTATGACGCTCCAGAATCTTCAGAACAGCAAATTGAATTACCTAAACCCCAACCAGTAAACAATGTTGGATCGAAAATCAATTTTTGCCCATATTGCGGAGCCAAATTATCTGGATTAGGACAATTCTGTGCTCTGTGTGGATCAGAAATTAGCTAAATTTTATTTTTTCGTTTTTTACTTTTTCTTTCTTTTTTTTTTTAATATTAGATTATACTTTTGAGAATTACATTTGCAATTTCCTTGTATTTAATTTCCTCAATAAATTGGCCTCGGTTTTCGATCGTTATTATATATCTTCTGGAAGTATTTTAAATCTTATAATTGAAGTCCTATTTTATTTCTATTGAAACATTAGATAAATGTTTGACGGCAACTTTTTTCTTTTTCCACATTTCCTTAGATTTTTCGACCCACTGATCAAAGTCATCTAAATTTTCTGGGAATTTCTCGTAATGTTTTTTAATTTTCCCAGCGAGTCCATTAACACTAATTAACCGAGAAACATGACCTATTGTTAATTTTCCTTTCAATATCCCCCATATGAGTTTTCCTAAGAATTTCAAAAGTTCCCTAAGACTCATTTCTTCCTCGTATTCCTTGTTAGGTTCGGGAATATCTTCGTCCTCTCCAGTTTGATAAATTAATCCTTTCTTCAAGAAATAATTCCATTCTTTTTCTTTAAAATTAAGCACTCCAGAAAGTTGCATATAAAGACTGGCAAACTTTGCTCCTTGGTCCCTAAAATATCTGGCATTTATATCCCATAACCTTTCTCTAGTGATATAACCATCGTTTTTGAGCTCTCTTCCAATCACATCAGCAGCAATCATACACAACATCCAAGTTGCAGTTACGCCATGTCCAGAAAAGGGATAGGTAATTGCAGCAGCGTCTCCAATGCATAGAAACGCATCACCAACTAAAGAAAAAGGAGGTCTTCTATAGGGGGTCATTCCTTGTTCTTCTTTGATAATCTCGTAAGGGGGGAGGTCAGCTCTATTAAGAAAATCCTCGCGGGCTAATCTAGCGTATTCGTAGGACCCCGGGGATCCAACTCCTAAAATTGCGTCATCTTTATGGTATGAAGGCCCAAACCATAACAACCACCAATTATAGCCTGTGTCGTTAGCTGGATGTGAAGACTGTGGATCCGTCCATTTGATGTATTGCAAGAGAACATACATTACATCGTGAAGGCCTAACTTAAAAGTTTCTATACCGTAGTCTTCTGGCAGAGCGGTTCTTAAGGCAGCGATTTTGCCTGAAGCATCTACAACTACTCGTGCAAAATATTCTCTTTCGATACCATCTTTCTCCGCTACTACTCCAATTATTTTTCCTTCTTGAAATAATAATTTCTTGAACAAACAGGAAAATTCTAACTTTGCACCATCAGTTTCTAACACCTTATACATCCTATTTAAAAAGGGAGTGAGTCGTACGATTGTTTGAAGTGCTCTAATTTTAATTTCCGTTGTTAAATCAGGAGTTCCTACAATGGAAGTATCCCGGATTTCAATACAATCTGGATCTCCGACCTTAAAGGGAGGAATACCCGCTTTTTCAATTCTATCTGTTTCGAAGTGAATAACATCCAACCTTTTTCCTACATTCTCTCGCTCATCTTTTTCAATAGTAATAACGGAATATCCTTTCTTAGCTATGAGCCAACTCAAATAAGTACCAGCTGTACCAGCACCTACAACCAATACATCGTATTTTTCCTTAGTCATTTAATTTCATCATTTTGATGCAATTTATCTTTAAATCATTCAAATTATTGATAAGAATTAAAATTTCTTAAACTAATTTAAGACCTCTTAATTGAGATAAAAAACAAGGACTTTTCTACATAAGAAAAAAGTTTTAGTTCCAATCACCCCACCCTCTCTCTGTAAGAATAATATTTTGTATACTTATATTTGTGAAAATGTTCTACTCTAGAGTAAAAAAAGACAGAATTTAAAAAAGTTTAAAACGAATTAATAACATTGTTATCATGAGTTTTAATACTTAACTTGTTGAGCTAACATGGATGGTAAAAACTCCGAAAAAGATGTTTGGTTAACATATTGCGAAGAATGCGTCAAATCGAAAATTTTCGACAAAAATGCCCCTTACGATTTTAAAGAAGAACCGGGGGAAACCGAAGATACTAATTTGTGAAAAACATCTAATTTTTCGTAAATAAAACACTTCTTTTCCTACATTTCAACACTGATCTATTTTAATTATCGAATATTTCTAAAATAAAAGAAATTTAATTTCTTTTCTAACTAATTCAATGAGAAAAATTAGATTATGAATTCTAAAGAACGTGTTAAAGCAGCAATACACTTTAATCGCCCAGATAAAGTGCCAATTTTTAACATAATAAAAGGGGATGTTGTTCCTTTACCTTTAACTTACTCAAAACATTGGAATCCGGGTCATGTAGACAACGAAATCGGATTGTTTCCACATGGTATGAGCCCTAATAATTGGAATGAACCCGATTGGGTTAAAGATCGACCCGAATATAAAGACGGGAATTGGAAAAAGATTCCACATGAAGAAGTTGATGAATGGGGATGTATCTGGAATATGAAAGGAAGTGATAGGAATATGGGACATCCCGGGAGACCTTCTTTACCAGATTTAAAAAATATTGACGACTATATTGAGCAGTACACTTTAAATCCTAAAGATAAGAGTCGCTACGAATCTGCGTTTCAATTTAAAGAATCATTCAGTGATGATTTCTACAAAATGTTGGCAATTGGATCACAAGGACCTTGTCATGTAGTTTCTGAAATGAGAGGTTTTTCCAATTACCTAATTGATCATTCTAAGCATCCAGAAGAGTTAATACGCCTAATAGAACATGTAACTGATTTTTTCGTAGAAACTATAAAAACATCTTTTAAACTTGGATTAAATCCCGATGGGATTATGTTTGCTGACGATTTAGGAGAGCAAAATGGTCCTTTCTTCAGTCCTCGTCTTTTTAAAAAATTTTACTTACCATATTATAAGAAAATTTTTGACATTGCTCACGAATTTGGAAGTGAAACCCATCTTCATTGCTGCGGCAAAGTAGATAAACTTCTACCAGTACTAATTGAATGTGGTTTAGATGCTATAGAATTTGATAGCCCAAGGATGAGTGGATATTGCGACTTGAAACAATATAGAGGAAAAATAATGTTTTGGGGTTGTGTGAATATTCAATCTATTTACGGGAAGGGAACTCCGGAAGAAGTAGAGCGAGAAGTTTGGCATATGGTACGCAATTTAGGGACGAGGAATGGGGGATATGGTGCCTATTTTTACGAGGAACCAAAAGTAATTAAAGCACCACTGAAGAATGTTAGAGCATTTACAAAAGGACTTAAAAAATATGGTGATTATTCGAAAATTCCCGATCATTGGTGGGATTATCCAACTGTAGAAAGTTGGGATGATTTTGAGGTTCCTCCTTTACCACCCTTAGATCCGAACTAAAAAAGAAATTTAAAATTTATTAATTATTATTTGCCAAGATAGGGGTTTATTAAGCTTACTCTCTCCAGTTAATATAACGCGATTTCCCATAATAGCGAACTCATTTTTGTTTCCATTTGTACTTATAGAACTAATTTTCTCAAGTTCTTGATTAGTTAGTTCTATTGATAATTTCCACGTACCTTCTTTTTTAGGATTATACCATCCTGAATATCCACTTACCGTTTTTTCTAATCCAATTAAAGAAGATTTAAACTTATAAACGTCTTGCTGGAGAGTAGGTCTTAACTCCACACCTTCAGGAGTAAAATTTATCCCTATTAATCGGGTTACATCGTATAACGGCCATGCGTGAGGATGTAAATTAAAAACTGGAAAATCGGTCCAATTTATCGTTTCGTGTCCTAGAACAACATCATCATCAGCGGGTACAACTTTTTTAGTGAGAACAGGTTCCGCGAAAGCAGTTTGACCTGGATATTTTGATAAACTTGAGTTATAAACGTCTGGTCCGCTCCACGTTCCGTACCAAACATCTGGATAATTTTCAGCGTGATAGGAGAGTGAATTTTTTTTCCACTCGTCCCAGCCCATTTCGCTGTCTACTAATGACAACGCCCATATTAACGTACCGTTAATGGATGGCCATATCCCTCCGTTTGTACCTTGTCCGATTGGATAATTTACATCTATTGCTTTATCAAGAATTAACGCGCCAATTTTGGAGGGCTTTCGAACTAGATCATCTATGTTTTTAACTAAAGTTATTTTTTGATCTCGCGTCAAAGCGTTTCCAATTATTGCCCAAGGTTGCGGCTCTAACCACATTTGGTTGTCGCCAATCCATCCTAGTTCTTCGGTTAACCAAGCCCTCTTAACCCAATTTCCATTCCATTGAGTTTGAACCGCTTCGCGTTGAGAATTAGCGTATTTAAGAACATCTTCAGCCATCCCTTTTTCATTTATGTATTCTAACATCTTTGAATAAACTTCAAGGACATAAATAGTCATTGATGCATTTAAAACACTTTCAGCAACTTTTTTAATCTCTTCGTGATTTTCTGCAGAGATATGTCCAAAGATAACGTTATCGTTCCAATCACCGTTAGATAACCTCTGAAGCCCGTGTATTCCTACGCCTATTTTTTTAGTTATGTGTTTATAACAGCGGTTAATAATTTCTCTTACTGAAACGACTTCTGCTCTCGATCCGTAGCAAGGATATCTGGCAAGTTCCTCATCTAATATCTCGACGTCCCTCGTACCGAGAATATATTCGCTTATTAACCATAATAACCACAACCCTTGATCGCTAGGCTTGATCGGAACGGGTAATATCTGTCCGCTTCCCGTAATCCCCCATGGTATTTCTCCATTTTTTTTAACTGTTTTTAGGGTATATCTTATTATGTCCTTAACGATATATGGGTCGCTGTAGATAAAAGGCAACGCATGTTGTAGTGGATCTCTCGCAGCTCCTTGAAATCCAACTATATATTGATAAACATGTCCTTGAGATAGGATGTGTTCTTTGAAATAATTATCGTAAGTCATTGCTCCTCGTAAATAATAATAATGCCAAAATAATTCGCGATTGACCCAAGGTTCGTTTTGAATCTTTAATTCCATCCTATTACTTTTCCATTGTCGACACGATTCTTCAAATAAATCTGGATAAATTCGTTTGTATTTGTGAATTAAAAGTTCTATTTCAAATCCTTCGGGAACATAACCGTATAAAAATGAAATAGTGCGACTTTCCCCAGGGGATAATTTAACATTTCTCTCTAAAAACATAGCCGCTTCAACGCCATTCGAATCTATATCGTTTTTTAAGGCTTTATTCAACCCATCTGGTAATTCGGTATGACCTTGACCGAAAAATTCTTTACCATTTGTGCTAAAAGCGTTAGCTTTTGCATCGAGAGAAACTAAGAAAGTTTTCGGGGGGAAATTATCTACAAACGTAGGTTTAAGGTTAGCAGGATCTATGGTTTTATTTAAGTCTTTCAAGAATTTACTTTCTAGTATCCCTAAACCATTAGGGATCGCTTCAAACATATGTTTGAATTTATCGCTGAATTCGTGGCGAATATCTCTCGGATGTTTTCCCGGTTTGCCAGCCAAAACAGCAGCAAATGAAGAAGCCGAAAATTGATACATATGACACCCCCAATACTCTATCCATCGTAAATCAACTGGAACATCTCGATTATTCGTGATTTTAACTTGAGAGATCAAAACCGGATCGTCCCCAAACGGCGCAAAAATATTATGATCAATACTATAGCCATGCCCGTTCACCTTTTTTCGGATATATCCAATCCCAAAGGTTCTTTCAAAGGAGTCTGCATTACCAGGATAATACGTACTTAAGATATTATTCCCATCTGTTAGATATCCAAACCCACCAGCAAATTGTCCACGTTCAGGATTAAATTCATTTAAATATTTAGGGCTACCTTCGTCCTGTCGCACTTGGATATGTCCGTAGTTCGATGCTACAGCTACTAATCTATCGTTTCCAACTTGATGGAGGTGTTCTCTATTTGATCTCCACTTTTCATTCATAGGAGTTATTGCTTTGGGATCGTTGATCTGATCGCACGTATAAAGATAGGCTGGCAATCCCAACTCATCCTCAATCCATTCTCCAAAATAACCGGAACCAAATTCTTTTTTACTCATTTTATTAGAACTCATTTTTTTATTTTTTGTAAATTTTTAACAGTTTATTAAAATCCACAGTCTCTCAAAACAGACTTGCTTACGTGGGTTGCTTTTTTTAATAATTTCATAAGTAGTTCAATTTTAATCTCATTGAGAGATTTTTCTTGCCATAAATTATTAAGTTCGTCTGGATCATCTTTTAAATTATATAATTCTCCATGATCACTAAAAATTGTAATTCTCCAATTTTCAGTAATTAAACTTCTTGTTCTTTCGTTATTGTGGTCATCATCCATTTCGATAAGAATATCGTCTTTTACTTTTATTTCTGGATTTTCCAATATTGGAATTAAACTTTTTCCCTGCATAAAGTCTGGGATAGGCATTCCTGCCAATTCTAAGATTGTTTCAGGAATATCAATAGAACTCACTAAAGAATCGCAATTCACATTTCTTAAACCGTTTGGAACTTTAATTATAAAAGGTATTTTTATCAATCCTTGATATAAAAACGGGCCTTTAAAGAAGAATCTGTGGTCACCACCGAGTTCGCCGTGATCCGTGGTGTAAATTATCACCGTATTCTCAGATAAACCAAATTTATCTAAAGCATCTAAAACCTCTCCTACAGCGTCGTCAATCATTTTTTCTATTCCATAGCTTGCAGCAATTACAGCTTTTGCCTGTTCTTCCGTTATATCTTTAGGGATAGGAAAGATGCCTTTTGCGGTTCCTTCACTTGAAATAAGAGTATTGTAATGTTTTCTATTGAATTCCGTACTATTTTCATGATCGTCATTAAATGTTTTGGGTAGTTTCACATCTTCGGGTTTATACATATTAAAATATTTCCCTGGTGGTGAATAGGGGTGGTGTGGGTCTGGAAAAGAGCAGAAAGCGAAAAAATTATCTTTAGGATAAGCCCCCTTCGAAAATCGTTCCAAGAATTCAATTGCGTTGTCTTTGACAAATGTGGTGGAATAAAGCTCTTCAGGAACTTTATGTTTTATAACTTGAATTTTTAGCAGAGGGTCTGCTGTATTAAGACTTATATTAAGTTTTGCTTGGATCAAACCATCTGGATTGCTTAACTTTATCCTTAGTGATTTTCCTAGGGAAGGGTCTCTCTCAATCTTTTTTTTTACCCAATTTATGTAATCAGGGTGACCACATAGAGTACCATGCCCCGAAATAAGCTTTACTTCATCTAATCCAAAGTAGGGAGAATATTTGGTTAAATCATCGTATTGTCCAGGATGAGCAAATTCTTGACTTTTTGTGGGATTTTGAAAACGACCAGAGTTTGCTCCAAAATAATTTAGATGAATTTTTCCAAAACTAGCCGTATGATAATTTCCTGAATTAAGTAATAGATCAACAAACGTATTTGTACCTTGTGGTAAATTTCGTCCATTTGTTGTCACTCCATGAACTGACGGATATTGTCCAGTGTAAATGGTACTTCGATTAGGCATACAGATAGGATTATTACAATAAAAATTCGTGAACTTTATTCCCTCGTTAGCAATACGATCGATATTGGGAGTTTTTAAGACCATATCGTTATTATAACAGCTCAAATGGTCAAACCGTTGTTGATCGGTTATAATAAAGAGAAAGTTTAATTTTGGGCTAATCGTAAACTCACTTTACACTTTTCAATTCAAATAAATAATGTTGATAGATAAAAAATAGAAGTTAAAATAAATCTTTTTATAGTCTTACATCAAGATTACATTATTAAAATATTAAAAAAAATTGATATAAACAAAAATGTCAGATACTAAATTACCACGAAAGCAAGTTTCGGGTTATATAATGGGTATGGTTCCTTTAACCATCATTCTTGGAGTTTTTCGCTTGGCTTACTTAAAATTCTTTTACGACTCTTTAGGGCTTAGTACTTTATGGACAATAATTGGATTGGTTATCTTTATGTTTATCAATATGACTAACGATCCAATTATAGGACAGAAGCAGGACAACACAAATGTAGAGAAACGAGGTAGTCGTCGGATTTTTTATATTAAATATTTCAGTCCCTTTTTAGTAATAGTATTTGCTCTTATGTGGTTTCCATGGAACCAAGACAACACTTCGGAGTTAGGACAATTTGTTATGTTTCTCCACTTTGTGATAACAATCAGCGTTTTTGATACATTATCCAACATCGTAACTATGGCATGGATGGCACTTCTCCCGGATATGACATCAGATTTAGGTGAACGCACTAGAATTAATTTCCTTGGGAGTATATTAGCTCTATTCGCAAGTTTTCTTGTGATTACAGTACCTACGATGGTCGATAATTTGCAATTTTTTCAAATGTATAATATAGTCGTCGCGATTATTAGCTACGTGTGTTATTTTCTTGTAGGAAAATTATCTAAAGAGAGACCAGAACATCAACACGATAGGAGCCCTCCACTTTGGACTGCTATCAAGCAGACTTTGAAATCGGTGTCGTTTAGATATTTTATAGGGTATAATTTCTTCAAAACTCTAATTGGTTCGATTCAACTCTCTTATGTTTTTCTCTTCTTGATACTCATAGGGACTAATAATGTGGTATTCTACTTTCTTATTGTTATCATAGTTGGATGGAGTTCTAATATCCTATGTATGAAGTTAAGAGCCAAGTATGGATTTAAGAAATTGTTGATTCGGTTCAGTATTATTCAGTTTGTAGGTGGGTTAGTTTTATTCTTTTTAATTTTGATTCCCGCAATTGAATTACCTGCGATTTGGATAGGGTTGGTTTTCTCCACATTTTTTGGAGGTGCTAATATTTTTGGCGTAATCCTTCAAACACTCCCAATAGATGAAGACGAAGTAGAATATGGCTCAAGACGGGAAGGTATGTTTTATGGAATTAACGCCTTTTTCACCAAACCTGCGGAAAGCATTGGTCCAATAGTAGTCCTTGTGGTCTTAGGCCTTACGAGTTACATTCCTGATTCCCTTGTTCAACCCGCTTCGGCAATATTTGGAATTAAACTAGTGTTTTATTTTATCGTGAACATATTTGTAGCTTTAAGTTTAATATTTGCATACTTATATCCGCTAGAAGGCGATAAACTTGAAGAACTTGAATTAAAACTTGAAGAATTGCATGTGAAAAAACGAGAAGAATATGCCCAAAAGCAAAAATAGAAAGCAATAATCCATAGATGCAAAGTACTTCCTAAAAATCAAATTATAAAAAAAATCATCCTTTTTTTTTTCTTATGATGTATGACTTAATTATTGTCGGCGGGGGTCCTGGTGGAGCTACAGCAGCTAAAACTGCAGCAGAGCGTAGTGTTAATGTGCTATTACTTGAAGCTGCTGAAGAGAGTAGATATAAATGTTGTGCGGGAGGGATCCCTATTAGAAACGAAGAGTTTTCACCAATTCCTAGGCGAGTAGGTGATCGAGAAATTACTGGCGGAGTTCTCTTTACTCCTAAAAACGGACCTATGGAATTCGAAGCTACGGGTAAAAATAATAAGGGTTATTGTATGTTTCGAACCGACTTCGATAAGTTTCTTTTGGACATTGCCCATGACGCTGGGACTGAGATAATTTATGAAGATCGTGTAAAGAGAATTGAAGTAGCTAAAGACAAGGGAGTTAAGGTAATTGGAAATAAAGAATATCAAAGCAAATGCGTCATCCTCGCAACAGGATTAGGAGGAGCTCACCTTCAAAGATCCCTCGGTATAGAGGTTCCTCCAATGGTAGGAGGAATACAAGCAGAAATTAGTGTTCCCGAATCGAACATAGACGAAGAATTTGGTAATCGCGTATGGGAGTTCTTCGATCGCGACTTAATTGATCACGGGATTGGGTGGGTATTTCCTAAAAGTCAAGCGCTAAGCATTGGAGTTTTAGGGAAAGGTGTTAAAATGAGTCATTTCAACGAATTCCTCAAAAATCCGTTCATAAAGGAGAAAATCGGGGGGAGAAAAATGATAACTTTTGGAGGTCGTAAAGTTTGGGCAGCTCCTATACCAGATCGAATGATCGCTAAACCTTATCGTGACAGAGTCATGGTAATAGGAGATGCTTCTGGAACAGCAGATCCTATTTTGTACGAAGGAATTTATCAAGCGCGATTATCTGGTAAAATTGCAGCTGAAGTTTTTATTCAAGCACTTGGTGAAGAGGATTTTGGAGAATCTAGCCTTGCGAGATATAACGAGCTCCTATTAAACAATCTTTATGAAGAAGATTTAAGATATTCCTATAAATTCCATCACCTTTTGTATCATAGTGGTCTCCTAGAAAGAATCATCGAAGCAGCCTATTCCATGGCTCAAGATGATCCGGAAATGATGCAATCAACTATCGCACTATTTACGGGAAGTGAAACAAGGAAACATAGCTGGGAAGTTATGATGTCTCGTAAGTGGAAATTAATAAAATTTTTAGGGCTAAAAAATAGTATAAAACTTCTTCCAACACTACTCCATGCTCTAAATATCTAACAAAAGAAAAATTAGTAATCTTAAGTCAAAATATATTTCTATTTTTTATACTTTATATAAATAATTATATTTATAGCGATATCAATTCTTATAACCATTTTAATAGTTAAAAGAAGAGAAATAGAGTGGAAATGAGTTTTAGTGAATTTTATTGTATTTTATTTTTTTATACATAGGGTAGAAAATTGGCGAAATATACGCTCCAAATGTTTTAGAGTAAAATTTAACGGTATTCCCCTCAACCCACATAATTTCGCATCTATCCAATCCTTTTTGCTTAATGTCCCACAAACACCACAAAAAGAGTTCTGTTCCTATTCCTTTCCCACGTAATAACTCATTAACTCCCGTCGGACCAAACGAGCCTGGAAAGAACTGACTATGAGTAGCCCACCCTACAATCTCATTATTCTCATCTTTTGCTATAAAAGTTGAGGGGGGTTGAAGTTTAAACGAAAAGTTAACTTCGTCAGCCCAAGTATTATTTGGAAAGTGTTGTTTTACGAACTCAAATGTTTTCTTGAAATCTTTAGGTTGAACGCGCTCATATATGTATCCGTGTTTGTTTCTCACGGGTTTTTTATCAATTGCATTCAAAGAAACCGTGAGATTGAATATGGCTCTATGCGATTTAAATCCATGTTTTTTTAAAAAGAAATAAAGACTAGTATTGCGGATATCGACCCCCGGTTGCCAGTATTCTGGAACGCTGGGACCATAGATAACCTGAGTGATGCCTTTTTCTTTTAATCGCCTTAATAATTCCAAAAGCATCTTAGAACCAAGCCCTTGACGCCTATATTGTTTGTCGACTACACATCCCTTAAAAAAACAATAATTTTCATTTACTCCTTTTCTCCTTACAACGATAAAAGCTGCGATCGGCTTATTTAGTGTAGGATCAAAAGAAATCAATGATAAGTTTAGATCCAGATCATCGTCTTCAAGAGTTCCCCTCTGAAAATATTCGAAGGGTAAGGAAAAAAAGCGGGAATTGTTTTCAAATAATTGATAAATGCTCTGAACATTATCCTTTGATATTTCTTTATAAACTATATCATCAATAATCAACGGTTCGGGTTCACTTCCTTTCAATTTAGTATAACTCATTTTTACTTAAAGAGATCATAATATTTCTATTAAATCTTTCAGATCTCCGCTATAAGTCGGCTTTGGAGTTTCTTCGTTCAAATTTGTGTTCGAACTTTTTACTAGAAATGTTTGCGAGCCTAAATTAGCACACACCATATCCTTATCTTCATCTCCTACCATTATGCATTCTTGAGCAGAGAGATTGAGATGTTTGAATATCAATTGGTAGTAAAGCAGATTCGGTTTCGTGGCACATGAATTTTCAATACTGGTTATGAGATCGTATGGAAAATCTCCAATTCCCGCCCAATCAAGGCGTTGTTCTATAGCCGTGAGAGGAAGAACTGGTGTGGTTGCAATCACTACTTTATAATCGTTATTAAAAGCGGTTTCAACCACTTTTCGCGCTTCTGGTTTCCTTTTTGTAAATTTCTGTAATTGACTGAAATCATTTTCGTAAAATTTGTCAAATAACGGTTGAATCTCTTCCTTCCCATAACCTTCAATAGGGAGAAAGGCATTAATGAACGCTTCTTCGTTTGTTATTTTACCGTCGTTATTATTTACGAATTCAGAAGCTTTTAAAATGGCTGGAACCATTTTTTTTAGCGGGATTAAGTGAGATACGCTGTTCGCTATAAGCTTTAAATATCCCGGAATGAACTTGTTTAAATCTACATCTATTAGTGTTCCATCTAAGTCGAATAAGATTGCTTTAAGTTGACCCATTATTTTAGGTGATTTAAACTAATTGCTATATACAAAATCTAAATCGTAGTTACAATTATAATTTGTCATTTATCTTACTTAAATTAGTTTGAAATAAAGTTTTAATTGTTTATAAATTACAATAATAGTAAAAAAAAATATTAATAGAGTTCTACAATTAATATTAATATATTAAATTTCAACATGGTCTTTTTGACATTTTAGAGCAAATCTTATGAAATTAAACCTTAGTGATTTAAACAACGGAATGGTCTACTTAGGAGATAAGCTAAATGTTAGAACGACTTATAATTTCGACGAGGATTCGTCGATCTTATGGTCTGGAATTCGCCTTCTAACTCATCCCCCCTGTTTAAAAGAACTGCAAATCACTAAAGAAGAGATTTTCTCTAAAGGTAGATTTGAAAAGGGAGAATATGTTCGAGAAAAATCGATATTGATCAAAAACAATGTTATTCCTACTATTAAAAACAGAAATTTAGAATACGAAATTAAATTAATTTTAAGAAAACCTCATCCACACAATCCAAATGATGATTTGGTAATTAACAAAACGCAAAAAATTGAAATCAAGGCAAAAAATTCAAGTATACAAGTATTAAAACCAAATCCTCTGGCGCTTTCAATTTCAGGATTAAATATTAATTTATCGAAAGATGTATATAGACCGGGAGAGACGATTAAAATTAACTTTTCGTGCGATGAGCTCAAGCAGATCGAGATTAGACTACTACAAGAAGCAAATGTGATATGCTATTGCGAGGCTTACGGTCAAACATGCAGCAAGGTCGAAGAACTACCCCCGACTATTGCTGGTGATGCAAAAACATCCGATATGACCAAAAAATTTCTATTGTTAAAAGTGCCTGAGATTGCCCAACCAAGCCATAACTACTTATGGGAACCCCACGAAAAAGAATATTGGGGAATGAAATACGGTTCTTACGTAAAATGGTCTCTAATGTTTATTGGAAAGCCTAAACCGGAATTTGGAAAAGAAACAATTAACTTCAACGTTCCTATTACGATAATAGCAAAACCCGTCGGAGAAGATGAAATAGGAGTTGACCTATTTTCTAAAGGCGCAGCTGGAGCACCTACTATATTCGATGGTGTCACTTCGAAGTTCCAGAAAGTATACAAGATTGTATCAATTGATTCTGATATCGAAAAATATAATATCAAAATTAAAAACACATCAAAAGAGGCTTTACATGGCGTTTCGGTTAATGTTTCAGGGCTACAGGAAGGCTTATTCGAAACAGCTCCAACTCTGACAGGCTTTAATCGTTGGGAAGCAGGAGAAGAGAAGGAAATTGTCTATAATAGCAAACAAAATATTACTGCGTTAATCTGTGTAATAGAAGACAACTCTCAAAGGATCATTAGAATTCAAACCCCTTTAGCATCCGATTTCTTTTAATCAAAAATAGAATTCATATTATTGCAGGGCAGCCACTATTTGGCTCTTATACAAATGCTTAAACACAAGGCTTAAAATTTCCTCAAAGCAATCTAAGATTCCTTCCGAACTCAACGCAATTGTTTTCTTAAAATCAATATTTTTAAATTTGAAATAATTGATATTCTCTAAAAATACTGCGGGGCTAAACTTATCAGGCAAATCTTGTTTGTTAAACGCAATAAGTTTAGGTAGATTAATAATAGCATCTTCAAAATAATTGCACAATTCGTTCCACGAAGTTAAATTTCGGTAATATACATCTTGTTGCGAATCTGCTATAAAGATAATCCCATCGATTGCTTGTAACGTAACGGGGCGCGTAATAATATAGAAATCCTGTCCAGTTGTAGAATAGAGGTGGATCTTTAGATGCCATTGCTGATTTTCGAAATTTATCGTGCCATAATCGAAGAATAAAGTCCGACGAATGCTACTATCTATGCTCAAGACGCGATCTTTCTTTCCAAAATGGTTGAACAACGCTTTAATGGAAGTAGTCTTTCCAGATAGTGCTGGACCAAAATAACAGATTTTTAATTGAATTGTCCGAGTTAGTTGATCTATTATCATTATAAAAATACTAACTTGTTTTTATGTAGATATTAAAATAAGTTTAAAAAAGCCGATTATTTTAGATTGTTCGTTTAATGACTAAGTTCACAATTTAACGACAAAAATGTCAATTCTTAAATATCATAAAATAATAGTATTCTTACCACAATTTAATCTAATTAATTAATTAATAAGATAGGAGTTGATGTGGATTTGATTTTTAATTTTATTCTTTGGTATCCATCTTCAAGAGCAAGGGAACTTGTAGAACTCGTGAAGAAAATGGGAAAGCCACCATCGTATGTAAAAAAGTGGTTAACTTTCCAAACAGGTGTGGGAAAAAAAGGTATAAAACATTATAACATTATATTTACTGAAAAAGGACATGGAGATGATGCTGTTATTGAAATCTCAAAAATGTTTAGGCCATTTTTAGACCATGAAAATGTAGAAGCAGAATTGGAAGTTCTCCTAAGTGCTAGAGACGCCTTAAAGGTATTAGGTTAGAAAGTTATTAATAATTTAATTTTTCTTCTTTTTTATTTTAATGAATTTGTGTTTCTAAACAAATAAATAAAATATAATGAATGTTGATATAACCTAAAAAATTATTAAGTTTCCATCTATCTTACATTCTAATAATGACCTTAGAATGAGAATTTCAACTTCTCTTCTTAATATTTGCTCATCGATATCTACATTTTCTTGCTTCTTTAAAATTTCGTTTAAATCAATAAAGTATATCGACTTTTGGTCTTGAGAGATTTTCTTAAGAGCCCTTAGAACTTTTTGTTGATTATATAGCGACTGTGAGTTTGAAACTAATTGATATAATTTATGAGTAAGATCATAATTAAAATTTCCCGCTTTATCAACTTCTTTTAATTTACCTAATAGGATTAAAGCATCTTCATATTTTTCGTTTCTCATTAATTCTTGAGCGTCATTTAAATCTTTTACAAAATCGTTAGCATCCATTATAAAACACACTATTCTAATTAATTTTATATTAAGATCATCTAAAGATTTGAGAAATAAGAGTTTTTAGGTTAATTTTAATAAATTGAACCACAATCGTTTTTTTTATAGAAATTTTCATGAAATTATCGTTTAGAATTAAATGTTTGGTGATGAACACTCATATTTTAAAGAGCTGAGTTTTATATAGATTAAACAATTTAACTATATTAAGATTAAAGAATTACTATAAAAAATTTAAAATGGTTTAAATGGTTAACAAGGAAAAAGTTAAAGAAGTTCTAGAAAAGATTCGACCCCAACTTCAAATGGATGGCGGCGATGTTGAATTAGTGGACATAACAGACGAAGGTATCGTTAAAGTGAGATTACAAGGTCACTGCGCTGGATGTGCCCACGCACAACAAACCCTACAATTTGGAATCGAACGAGCTATAAAACAATTTGTACCTGAAGTTATTCGGGTAGAAAATGTCGCTTAAAACAACAGCTCTAAAATAATAGGAAAATCTTAGGGGATTTTTTTTTCACTATTTTTTTTAATTGTACTTTGCTTTATTAGTTGGATTTAGGGAAGTCCCGCTCCCGGAATATCGACTTTAACGAATTCAATCCTACCCGCGTCTCTTGTATCCTTTGACGT
>Ga0114922_10000621_pt1 | contig 34201 bp, 26 predicted proteins | sample AartaG_FD_100975 | JGI IMG/M metagenome (GOLD analysis project Ga0114922, IMG submission 100975) | Deep subsurface microbial communities from Aarhus Bay to uncover new lineages of life (NeLLi) - Aarhus_00045 metaG | ecosystem: Environmental > Aquatic > Marine > Oceanic > Sediment | place... | reverse complement strand
GCTTCGGCTGGCGGTGTCAGCAAAACTCGGACTACCAACCAGTAGGCCTGCGTTTTGCTTCCTTGCCAGCCTTGTCCTCGCTGGAGCCAAAACGAAACCTAATTTCTTTACCAGTCCTTACTGTCCACGAATCGCCCGCAAACAGGACCTTGCCTTATGTTCGGTCTCCTCAAACTCAGTCTTCGGGACACTGTCGTGCACGATACCGGCGCCGACTCGAATATAAGCGGTATGGTCCCTGACCTGCAGGCTTCTTATAGTAATACAACTGTCGAATTGGCCATCGACCGTCAGATAGCAAACAGCCCCGCCGTAGTAGCCGCGTTTGGTTTTTTCCAGCCGGCGAATTATCTTCATTGCCTCAATCTTCGGTGCCCCGGTAAGCGTCCCCATATTCATCGTGGCAAGATACGCACTCAGCGCATCAAGCTCTTTTGCGAGCGTGCCTTTGACGTTACTTACCAGATGCTGGACCGAAGCGTATTTTTCAACCGTCAGCAGTTCTGTAACAACCCTGCTGCCCGGCTCAGCCACGCGAGCAATATCGTTTCTGGCCAAATCAACCAGCATTATATGCTCAGCCAGCTCCTTACGGTCGAGCTTAAGCTCGGCCTCATACCTGAAATCGGTATCGGCATCGATTGTCTTACCGACCCGGCCTCTGGGCTTTGTGCCGGCTATCGGTCTAATTTCAACACTTTGCGTCCCGGTACCGCTTACACGCAGATTCAGCTCCGGACTCGAACCCATCAGTATCGTATTGGCCGTGTTCAGATAAAACATATATGGCGAAGGATTCAACTCCCTCAGCCGTTTATAAACATCCAGCGGCTCATCCGGGCTCGGCTCGGTTATCGTCCTGCTCAAAACCACCTGAAAAATATCACCATCGATAATGTGCTTCTTTGCGGTGCTGACCATCTTTTCGTATTCCGGCTGTTCGGTATCGGTTGAGGCGGATGGGAGCGAGCCGGTATATTTTTGGCCTTTTGGCGCGTCAAACCGTGCGATATTGAAATAGTAGTCGAAGGAATTCCGTGCCTCGGCAATCGCGGCCTCACGGTCGCCGTTAGTTATCATACAATTGACAATAACGTAACCCTGACCGCTCTCATGGTCCATCAGGAAGATATTGTCGGCGAAATACAGCTCATAATCAGGGTTGCATATTATGTCTTTATTACTTGGCGGGAGTTTCTCAAACTGGTCTATGAAATCGTAGCTTAAAGCTCCGAGCAACCCACAGGTTATGCGAAACGGCTTACTCGCTAAGTGAAATGCAAACGCAACCGCCCTTAATACATCCATCTGATTTATGCTCGTCAGCCGTGTTTGCTCGTCAACCACTCCCTGGATTTGTTTGATTCGGCCTGTAATTGATACCGGACCGAACTCGACCGATTCGCAAAAAGCAAACCTCTCTTTTTGGGTGGCCAAATACCCCAATATGCGTCTGCCGGTATCGCTCAGAGCTTTGATGGTAAAATCAGCACCGGTGCCGGTAAGGTAAAGTGCCGGCTTTGCCGTGCCGAAACTCAGCGCTCCACTGCCTGCTAAGTATTCTCTGGACTCAAACAAACAGCAGTTTTTAGACCGGCCATAGTTGCTCAGCCTGGCAAAAAAATCCACCGGCTCTTTAATATCGATGCGTTTAACGATAGGCACGATTTGGCCCGGCCTGGCGCCGTTTATTATTTGCCTGTAATCTTCCATATTCCCGAACCTTTTATTTATACTTTCTATTGCTAAATTGCCAAAAATACAAACAAAAAAAACAGCCTGCCGTTTTCCGACAGGCTGCTTTTTCTGAACGCTCTACTAATTTTTTTACAGCAAATTACCGCTTGCCTGCCGGATTTTATCCTTCAGGCCACCACCAGCTATTGGTATTATTACGGTTAGTCTGCCTCATAATTATATATTAAACCAAATTTCCCCAATCTTGTCAAGCTTGATTGCAAAATTATTTATTTTTTCTTACTTTATTCTATTTTTACACAAAAAACTGGACAATTTATCGGTATTTCCTCTCCTCGATTTTTACCTAATCCACCTCTACTCGCACCGGATAGATAGTTACCTTGTTCTGATATACCTTCGGGGGCAACATATCCGGTGTCGGGTCAGCCAGTCTTTTTTTGAGTTTGGATAATCGGCGCGGAGATCCTAATACATCTCCCCGCACTTTTTCGTATCTATATACAGCAGTTTCCCACTGTTTGTGCAGATTGTACACATCCTGGTAACGTGCTCGACTATCAGTAGCCTGCTTCTTTCTGGCTAAAGTGCCTGCCAGTTCAATGCTCTGTTCGCATAGAATCTCATCGAGCCTGACCAAGACTGCAGCGCTTACGTTCGGCTTGGACTTATATTCCTCGATAGCAGAGAGCTTGGCTTGAATTCCGACAATCTCGACATTGATGATATCCAACATCTTTCCCATTTCCTGTATCATCTGTTCGGTTAGCTTGGGCAGATCTGTCCCCAGAACCAAATCGCCTTCATGGAGAACAACATTAAGGAGGTAAGGTCGTTCCTTGAGACTCTTGCGCAGCTCAGCGTCTGCATCTTCCTTTGTAGCCAGCTTCTGCTGTAGTTTCTTCTTGTTTTCGGTTATTTGTTTCTTAAGCTCCTCCTGTTGACTTTGTAAGGTTTGCATTCTTGCATTAGCTGTGCTTGTCAAAAACTCGATTACTAATTCAGCCGTTTTTTTCGCATCATCTTGACTAACAGCATACAAGTTGCAGAAATGAACGAAGCCAGGTGGACATTCGTCGGAGAAGCCATAACGGCTGAATTTGCTTGTCAACATAAAATCCTGTTGTTCTTGAGAGAGATCCTGTCCCGACGAAGTCTTGAAAAGCATTTTCACATCCTCCGGTTTGGCGAAGTGAGGCAATGTCGTCATATAATTTATGAATAATTTAGCCATGTGCGTTGGTCTCTTAGTACAAACCCCAGAGTAACCCTGCTTTATAGAGCTTATTTCAATTTTCAGTCCTGTTTCGGCCTCATTGGGTTCTGCGCTCAATACAGGTGCACAAATGCAGGCTAACATCAGGGCGATTAATAACTTGTGTTTTCCTGGCTTAATCATTTTTCTAATCTCCTTAACTAAATTATTGTATCTTTAATTTGGCTTTGGCCGCTGCGGTCGTTTTCGGGTATGTTTCAACGATATAACGATATTGTTGTTTTACAATTGACTGGGCATCCGGATATTCGGCTAAGAGTTCGGCCGCGGCTAACAATCGAGCAGCACTGCCCGATTCGTTTATTCTGCGTTCAATCTCAGTAAAACTTACCTCTTTCCCGGCGGGTTTCACCCTTTCACGCCATAATAAAGAAGTCGTTATCACAAGTAAAATGCCCGCTGCCACAGCAGCATACCTGGGCCAGCGAACTTTCCTGATTCTATGCGGGATTGGAATGCGAATCTTTTCCGCCTCCGCCAGGCTGTCCTCCCAGATGACCTGCGCAAGCTCAAGCGACCTTTGTAGTGCCCCCAGCATTTCTCGGCAATGATCACATTTGTCTAAATGCTCATCTACCTTGTTCGACTCACTCGGCGATAATGGACTTGGCCATCCCTGACGGGACCGCTCATCGGCGTAATCGACAAGTATCTCTCTAATCTCTTCGCACGACCTTTCCATTACGGTTCAACACCTCGTTCTAATAATCGCATAGCAAGAATCATTCGCGCCTCTCGCAGACGGCTTCGCACAGTGGATGGCTTCAATCTTAGAATTTGCCCCACCTCTTTGGAATTAAAATCACAAAAATATCGCAGTATCGTAGGCCCAAGCAATGAATCATCTAATTCCCACAAACTCTCTCGCACAATCTCAAGCTCCTCAACGTCAATTACCTTCTCATCTGTTCCCTTTGGGGCTGCTTTATTTGCCGCCCGCCGTTTCAGTATTTCGCACGCTCGTCTGTGAAAGCTTCTCCGGCGCCGATGCTCCATCAAACATCTGTTGACCGTTACTTTTATCAGCCACCGAACGCCATCCTCTCTGCTTCGGCACTTCCCAGACTGCTTCAACGCCTTGATTGATACATCCTGCAGCACATCTTCGCCATCCTGTGCACTCAGGCCCAAACCGGCCACAATCCGCTTAAGGCGTCCAAGCTCCGCCAGAAATATATCCAATTTCTGCTTTGACGATTGTTCGCCGGCTGCCTGGTACGCATCCGCTGCAAAATCCGAATTCATCTCATTCACAGTCTGCATCCACTCCGAGTCAGCTTCGTTCGTCTATTAGTATAATGCTCGAGAACACCAAAGTGTTGGCGGAATGATGATTTTTTTCTTAAAAAAAACGAAAACAGCGTAAAAATCCGGATGCTCGATCCTCGACGAATATCGAGTATTGTTCAGATACTGCGGCGATGCCGCAGCCGGTCCAGCCCAACCGCCACAACGATAATCGCGCCGGTGATAATCTCCTGCACCCAGTTCGGCAGCCACATCTGCGCGCAGCCCGTAGCAATAACCGTCATAATCAGCGCCCCCATAAGTGTACCGAGGATGGAGCCTTCCCCGCCGCTCAGGCTGCCGCCGCCGATTACCACCGCTGCGATTACATTCAGTTCCAGCCCGACAGCCCCCGTAGGATCGCCCGCCCTCAGATATGAAAATTGCATCAGTCCTGCCAGTCCGGCAAAAGCCCCACAGAGGGTGTAAACTATGACCTTGACGCGCTCGACAGCGACCCCGCACAGTCGAGCAGTCTGCTCGTTCGAGCCAATGGCAAAGGTATGCCTACCCAGACGAGTGTATCGCAGCATGGCCCACATGCCCACCGCCAGAACCAACCACACCCACACCCCGGCAGGCACCCTTATCCAGCTGTGCTCGGTTCCCACCACGGTCCGCAGCAGCTCCGGCAGCCATTTCTGCCGTGCAATATCGACATCTATTTTCTGCTCGCGTGCGATGCCTTTGGCTACGCCACGAACCACTAACATCATACCGAGGGTAACAATAAACGGCACCACGCGCAGCCACGTTATCAGCAGTCCGCTCATGAACCCAAACAAAGCTGCTGCTGCTACGCCCCCTAACGCCGCCGTCAACGGCTCGGCACCGGCATATTGTAACAGCCACGCTATGACTATGCTACTTAACGCTACTATCGAGCCGACTGATAAATCAATGCCCCCCGAGATAATTACCATAGTCATACCCAGTGCCGCCATTCCCACGATCGTGGTGTGGCGGGTGATCATCTCGCGGTTCCGGGGACCCAGGAAACGCAGCGAGGCGTTATAACCCTCCCACCAGGGGCTGGTTAGTCTCCGGTCCTGTTGACGCTCGTCCGGCGGCACGCCCGCAGCTTCCAGCTCTGCCAATCTCTTTTGATTCGACCAGTGGGCCTTGAAGGCTTCCTGCACGCCGATTGCGACCACGAAAAAGAAAAATATCGCGACCAAAGCCACAACCAGCTTGATGCTGGTCTGGCTGAGCAGTCCGCGAAGGCTCGACAAGCGTTGGTTCATCGGCTCAGTCATCCTGCTGCCTCCGCGCCTGTCGCGTCCAACATTAGCTTATGTTCGTCAATTTCATTGGCAGGGCGCGTGGGTCCCAGGCGGCCGCGGCGCATTACCGCCACTCGGTCACAGATACCCAGTAACTCCGGCAGATAACTGCTTACCATCAGCACCGCCTTGGATGCTCGACCCTCGGCCGGTGAACCGCTCGCCAATGCGTCAATTATCTGGTAAATCATCGCCTTGGCTGCCACATCAATACCCCGCGTCGGCTCGTCTAACAGCAACACATCAACATCGTGCTGAAGTAATCGGGCCAGCGCCACCTTTTGCTGGTTGCCGCCCGATAGAGACGACATCGATTGTCGGGGTCCCTGGCAGCGGATACCTAATTGCTCTATCCAGCGCTCGGTGGCTTTGTACTGTCGCTTTGGCAGCACCAGCCCGAGCGGGCCAAAGCCCTTCAGCCTGGAAAGCGTTACGTTGTCCGCAACGCTCAGCGAAAGTGCCAGTCCCTCTTTCGTGCGGTCTTCACTGAGAAGACCGGCGCCCTGCATCCACCGCCTTACCGGCGAAGCCGGCCCCGTGTAAACGCCTAATCGAATCCGCCCCCGCCGGACCGGCTCCAGCCCGAACAGGCTTCGCAGCAGTTCAGTTCGCCCCGCCCCAACCAGCCCGGCGATGCCCAGCACTTCCCCGCGATGCAGCTTCAAACTCGCTGACTCCGGCTTCTCCAAGCCGGCCAAATCTTCAATCTCCAAAATGACCTCCCCTGCCTGACGCGCAGAGCGAGGGTAAAGCTCCTCAACCTGCCGACCCACCATCATCGCTATTATCTCGTCGGTGCTGATAGTGGCCACAGTGCTGCTGCCGACAACCTTGCCATCGCGCAGGACCGTCACCCTGTCCGCGACGCGTTTGACCTCCTCAATGAAGTGCGAAATGTAAACAATGGCTTTGTCCTGCCGTTTCAGCCGCCCGATAAGCTCGAAAAGCCGCTCCACATCCTGCTGCGTCAAACTGCTGGTGGGCTCGTCCAGAACCAGCACCCGGCAGCCGATAGCCAGAGCCCGCGCAATCTCTACCAACTGCTGCGAACCTACCGACAATTTGCTGACCTGTACATCCGGGATTAGTTCCGGATTATCAAATTCCTTTATCGCCTCGATTGCCCGCCGGCGAACCTCCTTGGCGCGCACCACACCTAACGTCGCCGGTTCCATACCCAACATAATGTTCTCCTGCACGCTCAGATGCGGCGCCAGCGAAAATTCCTGATATATCATCGCCACACCCGCGCGTCGGGCCTCGAGCGGATTGCTCGGCCGATACGGCACACCGTCCAGCCACATCCGGCCCGCGTCCGCCTCGACCGCCCCTGAAAGCACCTTCATCAGCGTACTCTTACCGGCGCCGTTCTCCCCAACCAGCGCCAGCACTTCTCCGGGCGAGGCCTCGATACCTACATCGTCCAGCGCCACCGTCGCTCCAAAACGCTTACACACCCCCTGCATCTTCAACCGGGGTGCCTTGTCGGCCGAATCTATTCTTCTTTGAGCCATTTCTTGTAGTCGGGCTCCAACAAATTCTTCATCTTTGGGTCATTCATATTCTCCGGGGTCGCCACTAACGAGCCGGTGTCGATTCGTTTATCAACCTTTTCGCCCTGCAGGTGCCTCACCATCGTCTTGACCCCGAGATAGCCCATATTAATCGGGTCCTGCAGCACCAGTCCGTGGATCTCACCTTTCTCCAGCCCCAGCACCAGCCGCTCGGAGCTGTCGAAGCCGACATACTTCACCTTGCCTGCCAGGCCGCTGTCCTGAAGCGCCAGTAGCATCCCAAACGCCGTTGACTCGTTCGGGCAAAAGATACCATCAATTGCCAGCGTTCCATCAGGTTTCCGCAGTGGCGCCAGAAGGTTCTCGCTCGCCCGGCGGGCACTTTCTGTTGTTGCTCCGCCGTACTGGTTCGAACTGACAACCTCGATTTCCGGATATTTTTCTTTTAACACATCCAGGAATCCTTGTTCGCGGTTCATCGTGCTGGCTGAACCCTCCTGGTAGCGCAGCATAATCACTCTGCCTTTGCCACCCAAAATCTTGGCCAGATGTTCGCCGCCCTTTCTGCCGCCGATATAGTTGTCCGTAGCCACGAAGCTGACGTAATCTTCACTCTTCAGCCCGCTGTCGATAATAACCACCGGGATGCCGTTGTTTACGGCGTCTCTGACCGGCATATACAGTGCCGTATCGTCCAATGGTGCCAACACTATTCCCGATACGCCACGGGTGATGAAATTCTCCACTACTTTGATTTGCGACTCCCGGTCGTCCTCCTTGAGCGGCCCTATCCATATAACTTCCACGCCCAGGTCTTGGAGCTCCTGCTCGGCCTTGACCGCGCCGGCGTGAATCGATTTCCAGAAAACGTGCGTCGTACCCTTGGGAATCACCGCAATACGATACTTATTTTCGCCTTTTTCTTTCTGCTTACAACCGATTGTGATAAAAACAGCCGCCAAAGCGACAAATACAATTACCGGTAAGAACTTTTTCATAATTCTAACTCCCTGAAATTTTGTTTCGGTAACAATATTAAAAACTCAACATCAGATAGTCAATAAAGTATATCTGCTTTGCTTCGTGTTACAAGTGTGCGTTTGAAAATCGCCTCTATTTATGTTGTATCTGGCCTGAAACACCTTTTACATAACATGTTCTAATAGTGTTACAAAAAACGGACCTTAAGGAGCAGGTGTGGTTTTGGGTTGTAATTCTTGAATAAGCTGTTCGATCTTCTGTTTTGGCAGGCTTTTTCTCGGTGATAGCTCAAGAGCAGTTTTAGCCTCTTTCAGGGCTTCGTCTTTGGCTTGCGGGCGATGCTTGCTAAGAAATTCGGCAAGCCAGAAATGCACAACCGGATTATTAGGCTCGATCTTTAGAAGCTCGCGAAAATGCTTCTCCGCCTCGTCAAGTTTGCCGACGTTTTCGAGTAAACGAGCCAATCGGCCACGAAAAGGACCTGTTTCCGGCAATAACTCTACAGCTTTTGTCATGTTTGCAACTGCATCATCCTGCTTGCCCAAATAGAAATGACAGCCACCAAGGTTGAACCATAAATAGGCATTTTCAAGATTGACCTTCACAGCTTCGCTCAACAGTTCAGCGCAGCGCTGGTACTCGCCACGTTCGGAGAGAATATTGAACATTAATAGCGCAATATGAGGTTTGAATTTATCATATTTCCATATATCCTGACATAGTTCGAGAGCCCTATCGGGTTGATAATCTGAAAGGAATTGGGCGTAAAGAACCTTCAGTGCCGTTCCTTCAGGATTCAACTTCAGAGCCTTTTGATAGTATTGCTCGGCTATATCAAATTTTTTGTGTTTTTCGGCATCATCTGCAGCTAAAGCGTATCCAAAAGAGGATTCTGGTCGTAAACCGATAAATTTCTCAATGCTGTCAGATGCCGATTTATACTTATCATTCATAAGGCAATTGTAGGCTTGAGCAAAAAGGACGAAAGCATCAATTCCATCTTCGGGCCGAGACAAGACTAAATCGGACGGAATGAGGGATTTCTCCCAGCAGCTTTGCTTGAGAAGATGTCTGACCTGTGTAACTACCGGTCCTATAGCCGATAGCTGTTCCATATCTCCTTGTTTAGATCTGCGCAAGGTAGTGAAACAACCTGCGACAATAGTGGAATCAGGTAGCAGCATTGGTGAACCGCTCCATCCATGGCCAAGCTGATCAATCTCAGATAGGGATATGAACTGCGGAATTTGCCGGCTCACAGCGACAAAATCAACCACAAGATTTTCCCTCTGCATATCGAAATTTTCAGGAAGGGGTTTATAAGAACCGGTACCAAGGCTGCGAATTATCTCCGGCATGCCAATTACAACTACACGTTCAATTGATAAAAGACCGGACTCGTCGGCCAAACGTAGAGCTGGATGTCCTTTCCATGGGATTTTGAGAATGGCAAGGTCAAGCTTATCATTAGCTGCGATAATTTTCGCTTCGCACCCATCCCCAAGGTAGGGACTGATTACCGAGACCAGTCCTGCCATTTCGTGCCGGCCCTGCTTAGATTCTTCAAAAACTAAATGATGTGCAGTTACAACCAATGAACCATCGCCAGTCGCAAAACCGTTTCCAGCACGTCTTCCCATAAGGGAGCGCATATTTACCATAACCAAGGCGTTCTGAGGTTTGACGGAAGCGGAAGTTTCGGCGAAAAGAAAACTCCGAGAGTAAAACACCAGTAAAAAGGCAGCAAAAACAGGAGTTTTTAGCTTATTCATGGACTTACTCCTTGTTTGAAACTATCCGGTTAAAACCAACTCGCTACATCTATGGATGCTCATATACGAATTTTCGTTTCAAAAAACCTATCGTTTCCCAACGAAATCCAGCAAGATAGATGATGAAACAAATTATACCAAAATCCAGCGTTTTCGGAAAGAAACTATTTTGGACCACCCGTCAGAAGTTCCACAACGAACAAGATAAGACAAAAAGCAAAAATTTCTAATTGGGCCTGTTGACAAACCTACATTTCCTTTTTATTATAAGTATCCAGTTGGAATTTCGTCGCCGCACAAGCATCGCGGCAATTGAGTTCCCTGAATATGTACCATTTACCCGGAAAAAAGAGTATATTGGCGTAAAGGTTTAGACCAGAGTGAAAATTTTAGCTGTTATACCGGCCCGTTTCAGTTCTACCAGATTCGCCGCTAAAGTTCTCGCAAAAGACACGGGCAAATTCCTAATACAGCACACCTACGAGCAGGCCTGTTTAGCCAAATTACCTGAGAAGGTTATAATAGCAGCCGACGACCACAAGGTTGTCGCCGCCGCCGAGACATTTGGCGCCGAATGTATTATGACTTCAGTCGAGCACAAAAGCGGCACCGACCGTATCGCCGAAGCCGTTGCCGACCTTGACGTCGATATTATCATAAATCTCCAGGCCGATGAGCCGGAAATCGACCCCGGCAATATTGATTATCTGGCTGAACTCTTGATAAAAGCTCAAGACTCAAAACTCAAAACTCAAAACTATGAAATGGCCACCCTCGCCGCCGACTTCCAAAACGCCCAACAGATTGCCGACCCTAATATTGTTAAGGTCATTACGGATTGTAATAATAGCGCGATTTATTTTTCACGTTTCCCTATTCCTTATGACAGAGAAAAATCCGGCGTAGGAAACGTACAGCAATATCTGCGGCACCTCGGCATTTACGCTTATCGTAAAGAGTTCCTGCTGAAGATAACATCGCTGCCGCAGACGCCGCTGGAAAAAATCGAAAAACTCGAGCAGTTACGAACAATTGAAAACGGCTTCAACATCCTGGTCGGCAAAGTCGAACACACCTGCGACGGCATAGACACGCCGGAGCAATACGCCGAATTTGTTCTAAGATATAAAAAAAGAATGAACTAATGAAAAAAAGTGGACAAAATTCAACGTATAAAAAAATTGTCATTGTAACAATTGCTATTTCGCTGTTAGTGTTGCTTTTTTTCTACTATCTGCCTCACATAAATTGGTTTCCTCCCCCAGGGATCTCAGTAAAACAAAAGGCTCAGTTTAATAGCATCAGTGCTGCTATGGAACTTTTCAATTTTGAAAACAATGGTTATCCACCTTCCGAAGCGATGGATCTAACTGGGCAACTATATTGTGGTTCGATGAAGCTCTTCGAGGCGATGATGGGACAGGACTTGTTGGGTTATAACAAAGAATCGGTGTTTAGGAGCGATGGAATGAAAGAGGATGGGACAATAAAGCTATATTCGAAAGAAACTGAAGAATACGACCCTAATGTTAGGATAGGACCGTTATTACAGATTGAACATGCTAATGCGTACCGCCTTAAAGAGATATATGAAGATGTTGGACCTTTTGATGGAAACAGTTACGTAATATGTGATGTATATCCAAAGAAACGCCACTCAGGTAAAAAAACTGGAATGCCCATACTTTACTACAAGGCGGACACTTCACATACCGAACATGACATCAATAATCCGGATAATCCAAAAAACATTTACAATTATAAAGATAATCATGAGCTGCTTTCTCTTGGCGTACCTTGGAAACCTAACGAAAAGCACCCATTATTTACAAACCCCAGAATATTCTATGAAATGACAAAGGACAGGAATGTTAGTACAGCAAGCAAACCTGTTCGGGAAGCTTATATTTTAATTTCTGCAGGCAAAGACGGTTTGTACGGTACGGCTGACGATATATGTAATTTTGAGTGGAAATATAGAGAGATAGAAAATCCCGATAAAACCAAAGATTAAATATAATGGCAAAAGGTTAAAAAAGGCTTGGAATTATGTCGAACGATAATGATTTATTAGCTTCCGTAAGTAACATATCGACTGAGAGCGAGTTTTTCTCACCCGTGCCCGAAGGTTATGAAAAGGGCAAAGCTCGATATGTTTTTGTAATGGGCACTGTAATGAGCGGCTTAGGCAAGGGGATATTTTCATCCTGTCTTGCCAAGCTGATGCAGGACAAAGGCCTGAAAGTCGCACCAATCAAGCTCGAAGGTTATTTGAATATAGACTCCGGCACGCTGAATCCATTCCGGCACGGCGAGGTGTTTGTGCTCGATGACGGTATGGAGTGCGATATGGATTTGGGCACTTATGAGAGGATGCTCGATCAGGATTTAAGCAGGGCAAATTTCGCCACAAGCGGCCAGATATTCAGCTCAATCCTGCACAAGGAACGCCACGGTGACTATCTCGGCAGAGACGTCCAGATGATTCCCCACGTTACCGGCGAAGTCAAATTAAAATTGCGCCAATTGGCAATGGAAACCGATGCCGATATTGTGTTTATTGAGATTGGCGGAACCGTCGGCGATTTGGAAAACGCATACTACATCGAGGCGATGCGCGAGCTCGCCTATGAGGAAGGCCCCAACAGTTGTTGCTTCGTCGCCCTGACATATATTCTGGAACCGAAAACGCTCGGCGAGCAGAAATCAAAGGCCGCACAACTCGGAATCAAGCAGCTTATGCAGTGCGGTATTCAGCCGGACATCATCGCCTGCAGAGCTGCCAGCCCTGCCACCGAAAAGGTACGACAGAAAATAAGTGTCTATAGTAATGTTCCATTTGAAAGGGTCATCAGTCTGCCGGATTCCGCAAGTATATATATGATACCGGCAATGCTCAGAGAGGTTGGCATGGATTTCAAGGTTGCCAGACTGCTAAAAATAGAGGACAGAATCAATCTCCGGCACGAACGCAAGGCCTGGGCACAGTGGTGCGATTTCACCGACAAAATCGGCTCGAACAAACACCAAATTACCATCGGCATAACCGGCAAATACACTTCCGTCCGTGACAGCTACGCCTCGATAATCAACGCCCTCGAACACGCCGGCATTGCTTTGGCCTGCGAGACAGAAATAAAATGGATTGAAACGACTGGAATCACGGATGAAAACATAGCCGACAACTTATCTGACGTGGATGGGATTATTGTCCCCGGCGGCTTCGGAACCCGCGGCGCCGAAGGAAAAATCATCTGCATTAAATATGCCAGAGAAAATAATCTGCCCTATCTCGGATTATGCTTCGGCTTTCAAATGGCTGTAATAGAATTTGCCCGAAACGTCTGCGGACTGACCCAGGCCAACAGCACGGAGATTGAGCCGGATTGCTCCGAGCCGGTAATCGACATATTATCTGAGCAGAAAAAATTAGAAGGTCTCGGTGGAAATATGCGGCTCGGCGGAAGGGATATAGAATTAAAACATCAGACCTTGGCGTGGGAGCTTTTCGGTAAAACAGATTCGGTCAGAATGCGATTCAGGCACCGTTACGAAGTTGACCCGCGTTATATCGAACAACTGGAAAAGGCTGGCCTTGTCTTTTCCGGAAAAGCACCAAATCAGCCGATTATGCAAATACTCGAGCTTCCATCCCATCCATTTTTTATGGGCACTCAGGCGCATCCCTGCTGGACTTCGCGTCCACTCAAACCACAGCCGATGTTCCTGGGACTCGTCGCAGCGGCAATACAAAAACACTACCCCGATGAAAAACTGCCCGATTGCATAAAGGCTGTCCAAAAAGTACGAAATCACATTGATTAGATATTCGGCCAAGATCTAAAGTGCTTCAGATGGTTCCGATCTGAGGTCGAATTATTTCTGGAGTTTCTCTATTTCTGCTTTGAGTTTTTCGTTTTCCTCACGAAGTTTTACGTTTTGTTCCATAACAGCATCAAAAACACCTTTTACCTGGTTTCTGACGTTTTGGCGTGCCTTCTGTTTCCAGCTCTCTTTTTCCTGCACACATTCTGCAAGCAGCTTTTCTTGTTTTCTGCTTTCCCTGCTATGCTGTTCTTTTAGCTTTTCGATTTCCTTGCTGCGTTGCACATTTTCAACAGCTATGAGTCTGCTCTTTTTCACACTCGGCGGCTCTTCTACCCCACAGCCGGCAATCGAAATAACAAAAACACAAACTGCTAAAACGAATATTTTCCGAATTGCTCTTTTCATCCTTGTTATCCTTCTAAATAATTGAACTATTCAAAAAGCACTTTCAATTTTTCTTCATCAGCCATCTTAATTTGGCTCTGGTCCGTCCAGACAGCCAATTCGAGACTTTTTCTACAGTGGCAATCATCACAAACAAGCTCGCGCTCGCTTGTCAAAACGGCCTTTATAAGTTTCAGACAATTATTTGTTGCCGCCTGCAAATTCCCGATTATCTCTTTGAGCAGAGTTTGCTTGTTCTTTTGCGCCTCATGCGGCTTCCAGCAGTCATAATCACTGGCCAACCCAACTAATACGTAGCAGATTTGTGCCTCCCTGGCCAATTTCGCTTCCGGCATACCCGTCATACCAACTAAATCACCACCCCAGCTCTGGTGCATAAGCGATTCGGCACGCGTGGAAAATTGTGGCCCTTCTATACATACGTATGTGCCCTTCGGATGCGTCTTTGTATCGATACCTTTTGCAGTCTCGATAAGTATCTCTCGCACTCGCCCGCAAGTCGGCTGAGCCATCTCGCAGTGCACCGCCCCGAAGTCACCAAAAAAACTATTTACCCGCTTGAACGTTTTATCGATAAACTGGTCAACAATAACCAGATTTCCGGGAGCGATGTCCTCTCGAAGCGAACCCACCGCTGCGCTGCCTATTACCGTATGGACGCCGAGTTTTTTCAAGGCGAAGATATTAGCTGCGAACGGCACCTCGCTCGGCGAAAATTTATGTCCCTTACCGTGACGATTCAAAAATGCAACTCGTTTTTGCCCTATCCTGCCGACCATAATGGCTGTGCTCGGCCTGCCGAAAGGCGTAGCGACATCGTGAAACTCCGCATCGATGATATGCTCAGCCAACACTTCGCCAAGGCCCGTTCCACCTATTATCCCGACTAATTCTTCTACCATAATCTTTCACTCTTTTGTCATAACCGGCGACTATAGTAATTCCTTTCTCGCACATTTACAATTGTTTTGTAGGCTCAATCCGGTAATTACACAAAAAGCAAATTTCCTGTCGCCCGCAATCTTCACATATACTCTATCTATCACTTGAAACGTATTTTGAACTGCAATCCGGAAATGCTATAATAAAAGGGCCAAAACGTTAGTAGTAGGGAATCAAAAATGCGAAACCATAGATATAGTATAAAGCTGTGCTTGTTCGTATTACTACTTTTCTTACTTGGCCTTGCCCTTATCTTACCAAAGGCTAATGTGTACGAGTGGGTTTTTGTTTACTATATGTCTTATGATAATGACCTTAATCCCTTCGGCAAGGTCATACTAAGTGAACTAACAAAGGGTATTGTTAACTCGAAGGTTGCGGTTGTAGTTCAGGCGGATTTTACAAACAACAAAGGTATGAAACGAATCGCTTTGTACCACGCATACGGAAAAGCACATAGAAAAGAAATCATCCTGAAAAGCGAGGACAGTGCAGATGAGATCGAATTGAGAAAATATCTCGAATGGGTGCGAAAAAAGTGGAATGCAAAGAATTACTGTATTATCTTCCTGGACCACGGCGGAACGTTAAACCACATGTGTCTCGACCGGAAACCGTTCAAAAATCATAGCGAAAACAAACGATTTGTTCGGGGAAAATGGCTTCGGGCCGAAGAGGCGGGAGAAATTGTCGCAGGCTTTAATAAAAAAGTCGATGGTAAAGTAAGACTTCTTTTCCTTCAGCAGTGTGGTCGTGCGGCAGTCCAGAATCTTTATAATTTCGTGGACACAGCCAAATATATCATTGCCTCTCCGATAAAAGTAGGTGCACCTAATACCTACTACACTAAAACGCTTGCATCGGTTGCTCGGGACCCGAATATCACGGGTGAAATCCTTGCCAAAACTATCATGAGGGAAGATGAGCATTACACTCTGTACACCTTGATTAGCAATAAGGAGCTAAAAAAACTCCCCGAAAAACTAACACCGGTTCTCAAAGCTTTTGGACAAAAGTCAACTCTGAATCGACCCGACTCCTGTCCTTGTCTATTCGAATTTGAGAGTGAAAGGTTTTATGATTTGATGCATTATTTACAGGCTCTCAACTCAGCCAACGATGATATTGCCGGCAAAGAGCTCAGCAGTTTTCTTACATGGTATCAGAATCATCTTATCGTGAGCAGGGCGTTTAAAGGGCCTGAATCTTCTTACTCCGGACTCTCAATTTATATGCCATCGAGCCAAAATGAAATTTCACGCTATAAATTCCTACCGTTATATCAACAAACAAATCTTGAGCACATTATGAAGTTAATGTTTCAATAGTGTGCAAAGCACACTTGTACGAAGGCAAATACTATAAAATACAAATCTCTAATTTACGAACCATCTTTGCTATGTTCCCTATGGTCTAAAAATATCTTGCACATACTATAGTAAACATCATAATAGCATAACGTATCTAGGTTAATCATTATTGGAGGCCAGGTTATATGGACCTGATAATTACCGTAAAAGAGATTAAAGGCCACTGTCCAACATATAAAATCGGCGATTCTTTCACCCTTAAGGCAGGCTATCAGCTTGTAAGCGATACACCCGTTTGCATGCATGGCTTAGCTTCTTTAATGCCTTATTATAATGCTCTGCGGGTCTCCGAACCTGCCCAATGGGGCCTGGACGGCAAGGACGACAAGACAAAAGCATACATCCAATGCCCCGACCCCTGTGAATACACACACGGCGGAACAGTAATCTTTGAAATAACCAAAACAGAATAGCACACGCACGCCCTAAGGAGGTATACAGAAAAGCCCTTAATCTGGTCGATTTTAAAGTTTAAACAAAACGCAATAAAAGCTTTTTGCAAGCCTTTCTTTTTCTGGCTTGTGCCATATGGGATTCCTGCACAAACGATAGTGGCTCCCCGATTTACATAAATCGACTATTTCGTTAGGATTAGGATAATGATTTATTGGTGATATAGGTGTGTATCTCAGTAATCTTCACTTTTCGATAAAAAAGGGCCTTGCTTGTGCTCGGTGAAGCGTGCACCCATGGGAAGTAAGCAGGTGCTTGAAAGCAAGGCCCAATTGTTAAAGAGTTTAATACCTTATGCGCTTGTCAAGCGCAAATAGGATCATTGGCATTCTATCTATCTCTATAGAAAACAAGCAGTTACATTCCCAAACGCCTCTTTCAAACCTCAAGCCACAAAAAAGACACTTCATCCAAACAATAGAGGCGCCAAAAGTGAAGATTTGTTACAATAATTTTCTAAAAAAACGAATAAATTTCTATTTCATGTGGGTCTTTTTTCATAAATCCCGCCTTATTCATAATGATGCCGTTTTTTGCTTTGAATTTTTTCGAAGCGTAATATCATTCGAAACAAAAGAAGCGTAACTCCTTTAATAGCATAATGTTATCGAAATATCGAGTGTTTTTAAAAACAATAATGGAATATTTTTCTTGACGGCAGGGTTGGTATTTTAGTATAGATATATATGAAGTTTGGTGAAGCGTGTGCTTTTATTGGCACATATCTTAGAAATTGTTTCTTCCAGACAGGTAGAACTGTTCTTCAAATGGATCAGGCAGCATTTTCGTATCAAGATATTCTTTGGCACGACCGAGAACGCTGTGAAGACACAGATATGGATTACACTCTCAGTTTATGTGTTGGTGGCAATTATAAAAAAGCAACTGAACCTGGAGTAGTGAGAAAAGGCGAACCATCATGAATAAACAAAAAGGCTTTACGTTAATAGAACTTTTGGTAGTGATTGCCATTATCGCATTGCTGATGGCGATACTGATGCCTGCATTAAGATATGCCAAACAGCAGGCAACCGGAGCGGCTTGTCTGGGCAATGAAAGATCTCTCATTATTGCCTGGCACACATTTCCGCAGGATAATGATGACAACCTGGTGGGCGGAAATCCCTATCCTGGTGTAGAGAATTATGAAATCTCCTGGGTCCAGGCTCCCCAAGATGACGCCGGTGAAGTGATGCTCGGTGCCGGCTCTCAACCAACAGCAACCGGCAAACTGGCTTATGACTATGAAGTGATTGGTATCAAGAGAGGAGTACTCTGGCCCTATCTGAAAACTCCGAAAGTTTATCACTGTCCGGGCGACCAACGGAAACTGAAAACAGACAATCAATCTTTTCGCAGCTATTCAATACTCTGGACAATGAATGGATCGTATGGCAGGAGTTACGAAAACGACCCGGTCTATGATACGGGCGAAGTTGCTCACAAATACAATCAAATCAGAAACGCACCCAACAAGCTCGTATTTGTCGAGGATCAGGATGATCGTGGTTGGAACATGGGTTCCTGGGTTATGAGCCCTGTCGGACACCGTTGGACAGACTCTCTGGGACTCTGGCATGTCGATAGTGGAACCCTGGCTTTTGCGGACGGTCATGCCGAAAGTCGCAAGTGGCGGGATAAACGTACTATAGAATACTTTAGGAATCCTTATGATTTTTCGTTCGAACATTCCACACCGGATAATCCTAATCAAGACCTGATATTTGTCCAGAAGGCATATTTACCTACAGGAAAAGGCCCCGGCGAACACAACTAATCATTGTCCTGAGGTTACCGGCTTCGCTATCATCGGTATCATCCACATCGGCATGGTTACTACCCCTGTTCGGCTTACTCGCAGTGCCACCACCACCATTATAAACCACTCCTACGCGGTCCTTTAGCTCAAAACTTTGTCTACCCTGTATTGCCCTAAGACAAAAGGGCCTATACCGAATTATTCGGTATAGGCCCCGAATTGATACAAATCCATTGCCCTATCGCCTGTCGGCTCACGCCGTTTTGGTGCTGGACAATTAGTGCCGTACAAGGCAACATCGTTTAGTCAAGTAGATCCGTAATCACGATTGCATCGAGCAACGCCAGCTCCTCACGATGACCAATTAGCAGCGTGTGCGACCCGGGCGCCAACGTGAATTCCACAGACTGGCCGCCGTCATCGCTGCTGTGAACATCCTTCCAGTACCATTCGGTGCTGTCAGGTATATCATTCATCACGATCCACCCACTAGCGGAAACGGTCCGATTGTAAGTGGCAGTCGGGACATGGACCCAAAACGAGTTGTTGTTCCCAGGCGGGATGATCACACGAAGCCAGATCTTATACGTTCCACCTGCAACCGTGAAATTGTAAGTCGCCAGACCGGGACCGATAGCCTCATCAGGCGGATCGGTAGCTGGGTCGCCGTCACCTTCAACTGTGCCGATGTACTTTCCAGACAATGCTGCGGCATCATCAAAAGTCTTAAAGGGCTCGATGATAGTAGTGGCCGCCTCTGCTTCGATCCAAATCTCTTCCGAAGCAACCGCAGGAGCCGATTTATACAGCGCGATGTCATCCACGTAGAGCTTACCTGAACCACCACCGTCAACGCCAATACTCACCGTTGTTACATTGCTCAGACTTGTGCCCAAAGAGGCAAGCTCGATACTCCATTGCCTCCAAATGGGTTCGGTTATATCACCATCGTACATAACCTTGGCGTTGTTAATCTTCACATACAGCTGAGCAGCAGCAGCATTACCCAGATCGCCATGGATCCACAGAACCAGCGTTTCAGGAGCACCTTTGGTCCAATCCTGGCCTATCTGCAGATCAGCGACATTTGCTGTGGCCTCTGAATATGTTGCGCCGCCGGTGTTGCTGTAAAAGAACGGTATCGACTGATCGCCGCCGTGAACAAAAAATTGCTCGGCAAAAGGAGGCACATCATAACCAACGAGAGAGCCGTTTGTCGTGATCCCGTATCCATCTATCCACGTATTATATATCCTGTTGCTATCGGGGTCATCGGGGTTAAGGTCATTGTAGAGCTCAAAATCGTCCACAACAAGAAACTCGGGTGTCGATAAGCTCCAGATGTCGCCTTGCCACGTTGTTGGGGTCTCGGCGTCATTGACCTCATCGACCCGCCAGTAGTAAGTGCTGTCCACATCGAGTAAGGTACCGTAGCTGTTCTCAGTCACGGTATTGACAGGGGCAGTACCGTCTATGACGGCCTGCTCGTCGGTGCTCAGGTACACATCGTGCTTAGCCGCCTCTCTTCCCGCCCTGAAGCCGAGGGTTACATCTATAGCAACATCCGTTGCACCTGAATCAGGACTTGGCTCTCTTGCCTGGACGGGTATATATAAGAATCGTACCTCGCTCAGACCATATTGGGGCAGGAAGCCTACCCAGTTGCTGTTAGCCGTAAGCTTGACGTACTTTGCTGCTGCACCACCAAAATCAACAGTGGTATTGTGTTCATAGCCGGCCGCAGCAGTTCCCTGGGTAAACTCATGAGTAGTTCCCAATGTCGTATAGTCGGTGCCGTTGACCGAATATTCAATGGAAACATCTTTGAACCCTATACCTACCATTGCCTCCATAGTTCCATTATGGTTCCATACCAACATCTCGTGCAGCTTATAAACCTTGTCGAACTCATATTGGATCCAGGTTGGCTGCGGCCCCGCAGAATCGCTGAGCCACATCTCTGTAAGATCAGTTGAGTGCAAGTCCGGGTAATTAACATCCAATCCGGAACCGTTCACGGTATTTTCGGGCCCCTGACCCTGGACGCTGCTGGAAGCTGTGGCAGTTATGTTCTCAATGGCATAAGAGAAGGGCTCGACCGTGAAGCTCCACACATAGCCTTTAAAGATAGTGGAGTCCGGCGGTGCATTAACTTCATCGACCCGCCAGTAATAAGTCTGGCCAAAATCGAGACGACCAGGATCATACGTTGCAGCGCTTTGACCTTGACCGGCCAGCACAGCCAGCGGATTGGTTCTGTCGGCGTCGTTGACATCATCGAAAACCGTGCCTAAGTAAACATCATGTGTGTTGGCGGACTCTCCCGGCGTCCAGCTAAGGTCCACATCCCGGAGCACATCTGTTGCCTCATCATCCGGATTTGGTTTGCCGGCCATTCTTGGGTCTAAAGCCAACGGCCCAAGGGTATAGACGGCAAGCACCTCCTCGGGCGTCAATGCGGTGTCCCAGATGGCAACCTCGTCCACTATACCTCCAAAAGCCTCCCGCTGGCCGACGATGTACAGAGGCTGATCGGGGTCATTCACCCCTTCGCAGTAACCGGTCGCACCGGCAATACCGGTCTTTGGATTCCATTGGGGATTATCGGTGTTTTCCGGTATCACTCCGTTAATGTACATCGTCGCGGTATCGGTAGCGCTGTCATACGTGCAGACTACGTGCACCCACTCACCATCGTTATATGCGCCCTCGGGAACACGGCACTCAGCGCCCCAGCCGCCATAAGCCTGAAAGCCTCCGATACGAAACCGCAGAGGGCTGTCCTCAGCGGGGGTTGGCCGCGGCATGAGACAGTAACCGGCGGTGCTGTCATCTTCAAACTTGTTCATCAGGGTGCAATAGCTATCCCAGTTGTCCACCATCCAAAAGGCTAAGGTCAGGTCCTGGGTCGTCGGTGTTGGGCCTGGACCGGCAAGGATCTCGTCACCGCTCCTGTCGGTCTCAAGTGCGAAACCGCCGAATTGGCCCGCAACCCAATCGACATCAGTGAGTTGTGCATCAAAGCCGCCGATGATGTCTTGGGCTACATCCCCTGCGCCTTCGTCAAACGGCCAGTATGCAATTATGTCCGCGTTCGCCATACTTGCCGTCAGACCCAGCACAAAAAGAAATGAAACTAAACAAATCAATTTCTTACACATAATAGTTCTCCGTTAAACAAAAGTTTAAAATAATTAGGGTTTATGCTTTGGCCACACGCCAAAGCAAACAACAATGATCGCCCTATCGCTACACTCCATCCATATCTGCCCAGGATATGTTTTTTACGGCTTGAGACTACCTCCTTCCTTCAGCTTGATACTACCTCCTTCCTTCAGAAATCAACCATATAACTGACAAGATATATTCTTATCTCCGAAGTGCACGACTTCGGCGATCTTGCCCGTTCCTTGTCGTGTGGAACATACTCAAAAATTAAACACATTCCACTTCTCTGGAAGAAACAATTTCTGAGAGCTATGCCAATAAGGGCACACGCTTCACCAGTCTTCATATATACCTATACCAAAATACCAACCCTGCCGTCAAGAAAAATATTCCATTATTTTAAAAAAATTCACTCGACATTTCGATAAAATTTTACTAATAAACAAGTTACGCCTCTTTTGCTTCGAAGATATTTCGCTCCGAAAAAATTCAAAGCAGAGAACGGCATCATTATGAATCAGGCGGGATTTATGAAAAAAGACCCTTATGAAATAAAAATCTATCCGTTTTTTTAGAAAATTACTGTAACAAATCTTCACTTTTGGCGTCTCTATTGTTTGGATGAAGTGTCTTTTTCGTGGCTTGAGATGTGAAAGAGGCGTTTGGGATTGTAATTGCTTGTTTTTTATAAAGATAGATAAAATGCCAAGGTGGTCCTATTTGCGCTTGACAAGCACATAAGGCATTAAACTCTTTAACAATTGGGCCTTGCTTTCAAGCACCTACTTACTTCCCATGGGTGCACGCTTCACCGAGCACAAGCAAGGCCCTTTTTTATCGAAAAGTGAAGATCACTGAGATACACACCTATACAGGAACACATTGAACCCACCTTACTATAGTAAATTACCCACCTTCAGTTCAAGAAAAAAACTGACTTAGTGACATTTTTTTTTGATCACGCAACGTTTTTTCTGTAAATTCTTTTTTGCCCTGAGACGAATGTTTCGCTCTCTACCTTCATATTCAGATATCTTTTACCTGTTAGACGACTTGGACGACCCTAAAGGTCGGCACCGTCATTTTTCACATCTTTGGGGAATGTACCCGGGCAAAGAAATATCAATAGAAAAAACACCTGAATTCGCAAAAGCCGTCCAGAAATCACTCACTATTAGAGGCAGGGGAGGCACAGGTTTTGGCATGGCATGGCAGATATGCATCTGGGCAAGATGCTATAAACCAGAGATCGCACACGAAATGTTCCGAAACCTGGTCAAGCAAAACACCCTCCCCAATCTTTTCTCAAATTGCTATCGAGCAATTCAGGTTGACGGTACTTTTGGCGGCACCGCCGGTATCGCTGAAATGCTCCTGCAGTCTCATCTGGGTGAGATTCATCTGCTGCCGGCAATTCCAAAGGCTTGGTCAGAGGGCTCTGTCAAAGGACTATGTACCAGGGGAGGCTTCGAAGTGGATATGGTGTGGAAGGATGGCAAACTTGCCGTCGCGACGATTCGCTCAAAACTCGGCAACGAATGCAGAGTTCGCCATGGCAATGCGACCGTTGATTTGAAGACCGAAGCTGGAAGAAGCTACAGGCTCGATGCATGGTAGCAATAGGCTTCCCAAAAGAGAATACCAAAAATCAATAGTAAGCGGCATAACCTACCGCTTGAGCCCGATATGCGTTCGGCTTACTTCCTCTCACTCAACCACTCGTTAACACATTTAATCCGTGAGATAACGAAGTTTATCTCACCGGGGCCAATCTCTAATCTCTTATTCACTAATCAACTGACACTATCATCCAACTTTAGCGCACTTTAGGCACTTTAGCTCACTCCTCGCCAATTCTCCAATTCTCTATCTTTTTCCCTTGCATTCCCTCCTCCTGCACTATACCTTATTATCAACAGGAGTATAAATTATGGCTTTTACATTACAATTAGGCGAACAGGCACCGGATTTCAAATTACCCGCCACCGATGGCAACACCTACCGGCTGTCCGATTTTGATGATGCCGAGGTATTGGTCGTCTTCTTCACCTGCAATCATTGTCCCTATGTCATCGGCTCTGACGAGGTCACCCGGCACACGGCTGAAAAATTCGCCTCTCAGGGCGTCAAGTTCGTCGGAATCAACTCCAACAGCAAAAACACGTACGCCGAAGATGATTTTGAGCACATGGTCGCACGGATGGATGAATACAAATTCCCCTGGCTCTACCTGTATGATGAACCACAGGAAATTGCAAAGGCCTACGGCGCTTTACGTACCCCGCATTTTTACGTATTTGACAAAGAGCGCAGGCTCATTTACACCGGCCGCGGCATAGATAATCCTCGCGACACCCGCAAAATGAAAACCAACGACCTTGAAAGAGCACTGGAAGAACACTTGGCCGGCAAACCTGTATCTGTCCCCCTTACAAACCCGATAGGCTGCAATGTCAAATGGGACGGAAAAGACCCCCACTGGATGCCCGTCGAGGCCTGCGATTTAATCTGATATATACAGGGCATCGCCTACGGCCCTTCATCAATGAACATTCCTTGTTCGATATTCACTCTATGTCTGTCTCCTGTCTTCCGTCGTCAGCCCTCGACCTCACATACAATCCTTCATCATTCGATATTCCTTGTTCGATATTGGATATTCTTTTCGTCCTTTGTCTTCCGTCTTCTGTCATTTAACTTTAGCTCACTTTAGGCACTTTAGTTCACTTTAGCTCACCACTCACCATTCGTCTTGTGTCTTGAGTCTGTGGTCTTGTAAAAAATTTTCCTTGCAATCCTTCCTCCTGTACCGTACTATGCCATCAACTCGCGGGCGTGACTTGATTTCTTGGAGACAGTTAATGCAGGATATTCTGTACATACCATTTCTGACTTAAAGAAAGGAGTGAATATGTCTGAAATTATAAACTCTATTAATAGCATCGTTGTGTATATTTGCCAGATATTGGCAATGGTTGTTATTTTGATAGGGATAATTAAGTCCCTGATAATATATATAAAAGACGCCTTAATCGGCAAGAAGGCCTTTGAAGCGCTAAAAGAAAGCCGCCTCGAGATCGGCCACGCATTTTCTCTCGGTCTGGCTTTCCTAATCGGCGCCAGCATTTTAAAGACCATCTTAGCGCCTACCTGGAGTGACATCGGACAGCTCGCGGCCATAATTGCAATTCGAACAGGCTTGAATTTCTTCTTACTGAGGGACATAGAAAGCCTTTTCAAAAAATAAGAAATCCAACTTTATCTCACCAGGCCCAATCTCTAATCTCTAATTCACTAATCATCTGAACCTATCAACCAACTTTAGCTCACTTTAGTTCACTCTTCACTAACCGAAAACAATCCTGATACCCTGCCACCTAATTTCCTGTTAACCTGATAACCTAATCTCTAATTCTCTAATCTCTAATTCACTAATTCCGTCCTCTGTTCTCAGTCTTCTGCCTTCTGTCTTCCGTCTTCGGCCCTCTGACTTCTGTCCTCTGTCTGATTTCACCAAATGTCCAATAAGCAAAAAATGCCTTTAACAGCATTAAAACAAGTTTTTGAGGTACGATTTGACTTTTGGTCGATTACGGCTATACTTAAGTAGTCGGATGATAATGTTTATCCGTTATCGATAGGAGTACTCATCGTGAGCGGGCTTCTCGGAGGGGTATCAAAAAACGCCTCTTTTCTGGCGGAGCCAAAGTAATATGGCAGGGATGTTTGATAATAGTACGGTTATTCAGGTTCAGCAGGCCAACGACATCGTTGACGTGATTGGCGAGCACATAAGCCTCAAGAGAAAAGGCCGGGAAATGGTTGGCATGTGTCCTTTCCACGATGACCATCGCCCGAGTTTGAATGTCAGCAGCGTCAAGCAGATATTCAAGTGTTTTGCCTGTGGTGCCGGCGGTGATGTTTTCAAATTTGTTCAGATGCGAGAGAACCTCACTTTCCCCCAGGCCATAGAAAGGTTAGCCGAGCGAGCGGGCATAAAGCTGAAACCTGCCAAACCTTCCAGAAAGCCGAGCCAAACCCAAAAGCCGTCGGAAGATATCGACCCGAACAAACTGGCGAAGGTCAACGCATGGGCCGCTAAATACTTCCAGCAAAACCTCCACGATGAACAAAAGGGTAAATATGCCCGTGACTATATCGCCCAAAGGCAGATAACTCCCGATAGTATCAAAAAATGGCAGCTCGGCTTAGCTATTGATTCGCCCGATGATTTGCTCAGAGCGGCTGAGGCTAAAAAAATACCACCCAAACTGCTGGGACAAGCAGGCCTGGCTACATCTCAACATCAGGACAAATTTATAAACCGCCTGATGTTTACTATTACCGATGTAACCGGCAGGGTTATTGGTTTTGGTGGTCGGACTTTGGACGAAACCGGCGCTAAATACATAAATTCCCCGACGACGCCTCTGTTCGACAAAAGCAATTCCCTGTACGGCCTCGAGCAGGCACGCCATCAGATTGTCTCCACAGGAACGGCTGTTGTCGTCGAAGGCTATACCGATTGCATAATGGCGCATCAATTCGGCTGCACCAATGTCGTTGCGACATTGGGAACCAGTTTCACCGCAGGCCACGGACGAATCTTACGACGCTATGCGAAAAAAGTGGTTTTACTTTTCGATAGTGACGTCGCCGGAATTGAAGCTGCCAACAGGGCCCTGGATGTCTGCCTCTCGCAGCGCATAGATATCAGACTTGCTTCGGTACCGGAAGGTAAAGACCCCTGCGATTTTCTTTTGGCCGCCGGCAAAGAGCAATTCGAACAACTCGTAAGCGATGCTGTCGATGTCTTCCAGTTCAAATGGAACAGGTTGACGGCAAGTTTCGCCAGCGATGACACTCTCGCCGGCAAAAGGTTGGCGATCGAAGAGTACTTACAGACGATAGCAACCGCCTTATGGGCCGGCAATGTCTCGCCGATAGACCGCGGTTTGATAGTAAACCAGATTTCGAAGATTATCGGCCTTGACGGTAAGCAAATTAACGCCGATCTGAGTAGGAGACTCAGACAAGCCCAAAGAGCAGCAAGCTATAATGCTGAAAACCAAAAAGGCCGGACCATAGATTTCGGCCAGGGCCTCTTTGCCTCAGCCCAGCGCGAGCTCCTCGAAGTATTATTGAATGAGCCGAAGCTCTTTGAGATTGTAAAGCAAAAACTTACAGCAGACCTCTTCGATGTGCCGATATTGAGACAAACAGCAGCGATTCTGTTTGAAACGTTGAATACCAACATTGATGCTTCGCTTGCAGAGATATTAGCCGCAGTTGAATCTGTAGAGCTTGGCAGCTCTCTTGTGGAATTAACACAGGCCGGAGAGAAAAAAGGCAACTTCCAGGCCCGCCTCACAGGCGCCTTGGATACCATTGAGCGATACCAGGCACAGAAACAAAACAGCCGCATCGAAACAATAGATGACCAGAGACAGTTTCTACGCAAAGTTTATGATAATACCGGAAAGGAAAACCCCCACAACGTGGGTATGGTATAGTGAACAACCGTCGGCAAATAGCCGTAAGATACAATATACTCAGCAAAGCGTCCCGATGTTATGGGGACTGAGCTTAATTTAACTTAGAGCCTATCCGAATAACCGGGGCGTTATGTGATTACGGGTTAACTTGATAAAACATATACAAGGGTCCAAATTGTGGCAAAAAAACGAAAAAAGAAAGCCAAACAAAATATCCCCGATAAAGTCGGGATTGATGATGAGTCCTCAAAGAGCACCGAAATCAAAGACCCGGAGCAGCAGATAAAGTTGCTCATCGAGAAGGGCGAAAAAAAGGGCTTTCTCACTTACGAAGAGATGAACGATGACCTGCCCGAGGATGATATCAGTCCCAACCGCCTGGACCGCCTCTTGGCAACGCTGGATGAAATGGGCATTAGTCTGCTCGACGAGACTGATATCCAATCCAGACAGGTTGCAAAAGCACAGGAGGAGGAATTTGAAACTTCCGAAGAACCCTTAGACGACGAAGCCGAAAAAGAACAGCACCTCAAAGAAGAGGACGAGCTGCTCGAAAAACAACTCGTCGGCGAGGAAGTCGTCAAAAGAATTGATGATCCTATCCGCATGTATTTGACTCAGATGGGCCAGATACCTCTGCTGACGAGAAACTCTGAAATTGCTCTCGCAAGAAAAATTGAAATAGCCAGAATGACCTTTAGAAGAAAAATGCTCCAATGCGACTATTGCGCTAGAAACTCCCTCGATTTACTACAGCAGGTACATAACGGCATGATGTCGTTCGACAGAACAATCAAAATCGGTACCGCACCGCAGCTCACCAAAAGCGTAATAAAAAAGAGGCTCTCTGAGAACATCAGGACCGTAGATAAACTGCTCAAAATCAACCAGGGTCTGTTTAAGAAAACTCTCACCGACCAAAACAAGAAGGAAACCAAGGCCGCATTGAAGCAATTGCACAGAAACAAAAGAAAAATCGCAACGCTGCTTGAAGAGCTCAGCCTGCGAACCAGCAGAATTCAGCCGGTCAAAAATAAACTCCACGGCATCTGCAGCAAAATGCATCAATTAGAGCAGGCCATCGCAGCAGGCACTAACGATCAGATAGCCGCCGATGATATCGATGCGATGAAGCAGGAGTTGGCCGGCCTTACCGAATTGGTAATGGAAATGCCAAAACAGCTTGAAAAGAGACTGAACATACTGGACAGAGTCTTCGGCCAATACGAGAACACAAAGAGAACGCTCTCCAGCGCAAACCTTAGATTGGTCGTTTCTATCGCCAAGAAATATCGCAACCGAGGCCTGAGCTTTCTGGATTTAATCCAGGAAGGAAATACCGGCCTGATGAGAGCCGTGGACAAATATGAGTACCGAAGGGGATATAAATTCAGCACTTATGCCACCTGGTGGATTCGACAGGCGATCACTCGTGCAATTGCCGACCACGCAAGGACGATTCGTATTCCCGTACATATGATAGAGACGATGAGCCGCCTGAGAACCGCAAGCAAAGTCCTGCATCAGAAATTAGGCAGAGAACCTACTGTTGAAGAAATCGCTGAGGAAGCCGAGATGAGCCTCGAAGAGACCCGCAGAGTGCTCAAAATTTCCAAGCACCCAATCAGTCTTGACAGGCCCATAGGAGAAAGCGAGGACAGCTACTTCGGCGATTTTATCGAAGATGACGATATCGATTCACCGGTGGCCTCAGCTACGCAGAAAATGCTCAAGGACAGAATCGATGTGGTACTGAAGACGCTTTCATATCGCGAACGTGAGATTATTAAGCTGCGATACGGAATCGGCGACGGCTACACCTATACGTTAGAGGAAGTCGGCAGAATCTTCAAAGTTACACGCGAGCGCGTCAGACAGGTTGAGGCAAAAGCCATACGCAAGCTCCAGCACCCCGTAAGGGCCCGAAAGCTCGAAGGTTTCTTAGACCACAAAACAGCATAAATAGTGATTAGGGTTGTAATTTAGAACCTTCGACTCCGCTCAGGACTCCTGCTTTGCTCCAGTTTGTGATTGCCGATTGAAATTGAGATTACTGCGAATCACTTGGCGATGCTCGAAATGACCAGGCTAATGGGATTTACCACTTAAAATGGCAGTTGTAGTGTCGGTAGAACAGGCCGATTGAGCGCATTGCAATTATGGCGATAAGCTGGACGGCAAAGTTCATCGCCAGATGGCCTGCGGTTCTTAGCAAGCCGGATCCGGTATATTGAGTAGTCCGGGTTTCGAGAAGAGCGGCGGCGATGAGTAAAAGCACTGTTACAAGATACGGTAAAAACGCTTTGAATACAGGACGAAGCAGATAATCGGGCCTGAACAGAGTAAAATCTTTTCCGATGGCTGTAGTTAATATTGCTATCGGGAACAAGAGAAGGCCGAGGATAAAAAGAACATGTAGCAAGCCAAATTCGGCCTGCCTGACATTTTCGAATGTAATGCCTTCGTCTTTACGCAGCACAAGTACGATGATGAATGGGAGCTGGACGACGGCCATAGTGCAGAAGAAAAGAAAAAATGGTTTGATAATGTACCACATGAATGTAATGCTCGTTCCGAGGTAGATTTCGGGCAGCTTATCAATCTCAAAAGCCGTCTCGTAAATAATATTGAGGTAAAAACCGAGCAGCCAGCCCCAGATAGCATAGTGTGTTACGAAAGCACAACAGGGTGAACCGGCTGTGAAGAACTTGAAGCACACAACGGCAATTACAAAGACCAGTGAAGTGACGTTTTCGGATTCGAAAAACAGCTTCCAATTGTCAACAAAGACAGCGCGGTAAAAGCCGGGTATCGGCTGGCCTTTTTCTTTGGGTGGTTCGACTTTTTTCGGTTTTTTGTTGCTTTCGGAAGGGATTATAAAAAGCTGGCCGCAGCTTGTGCATCGTGCGCGTTTTCCGGCTTGTTTATCAGGAAAACCGATTATCTCATTGCAATTGGGGCAAAAGAACTGGATTGTCATATTATCTTATTGCGTATTGCGTATATGAGTTTATGTGTATTGATACGCTAACGCATCCACTCATCCTCCCATCCACTCATTTAGTCCCGCTGCATGCAGTCAGTGAAGCACTTTAGGTCGTTGGTCCATTTTTTAGCTTCCAGCAGGTCAACCTTTTCCTGTTTTACGAGCATAGCAAGATGCTTTTCCAGCGTCAGCATTTTTTCATCCGGCCTGTTTCGGGTCTTTGTTTGCAGTTGCGAATAAATTTGTTCTGTTTTGCCGGTTCGTATGAGGTTGGCAGTGGCGTAGTTGTTGTTAAGTATTTCCATCGCTACAATCCTGCCGGTTCCATCCTTTTTGGGTACGAGCTTCTGGCAGATAATATAAGCCAAACCCAGGGACATTTGATTACGGACCTCGGACTGTCGGCCGGCGGGAAAGTAATCCAGTATCCGTGTTATGGTGCCGGTTGCATCTCTTGTGTGCAGCGTGGAGAAAACCAGGTGGCCCGTCTCGGCAGCCATAAGTGTCATAGATATTGTCTCGGCGTCGCGCATCTCGCCGACGAATATTATGTCAGGGTCCTGACGGAGCATTTCTTTCAAACCTGCAGCGAAGGATTCGACGTCCCTTCCGAGCTCACGCTGGGAGGTGATGGAGTATTTCTGGGGGAAGATGTATTCGATGGGGTCCTCGACGGTCATAATCCGGCAGGCACTTTTTTCGCTGATTCGGTGGATTAGTGAGGCGATTGTTGTGGATTTACCGGCGCCTGTGATGCCGGTCATTAGGACCAGGCCGTGTCTAAGATTGATGATGTCTTTCCAGACGTCATTTGGGAAGCCGATGTCCTCAGCTTTCGGTATATCCAGTGATAAGGCGCGGATTGCCCCGGCTATGCCATCGTTTTCCCTGAAGATGTTGATTCGAAACTGCAATGAGCCGAGCCGGTAAGAGCAATCGACACTGTGCCGTTCCCGGAATTTGCGCAGATTTTCGTTACTTAAAAGCGGATAGAGGAGCTGCTTTGCCATCTGTGGGGTTACGGTTGGGCCTTTAAGTTTTACCAGGTCGCCATCGATGCGATATGCAGGCGGGGCATCGACCTTGATATGCAAATCGGAGACCCGCATGGCGCCCCGCTTTTCAAAGTAATTCAGCATATCAAGCATGCTGAGCTTGCCAAGCTCTGCGGTCTGGTAAACCTTTGCTGAAACAGAATGCTCTTCGGCCATACTTGTCTCCACTGAAGTTAGTGTGAAAAAGCGATTTACCTGTCTGATTGGCTTTTCTGCGCCTGTACATAGTATATCACCACGACTGTCGTAAAGCAAAACCAAATTTGTGTGCGCCTCTTCTGCGAACAAGCCAATAAAGATTCAAATCAACGCTTTGTTTTGCTCGGCTTTTGAGAGGTCTTTTTCAGACCGCCACCGTAGTAGGGGTACTTTTCGAAAACATCGCCCTTGCCTAAAACGCGCGGGTCCTTACTCGCTTTCAGTTCGGCCGTCAAAGCAGCGGAAAGCTTGCTTTTGGCCCTGGCATATTCGGACTGGCCGGCGACATTATTTAGCTGGCCGGGGTCCTTGCGAAGGTCGTATAGCTCCTCGGCTGGACGCTTTCCAAAGGCCAGAGCAAATAATCCGGCAGCCTTCGGGTCGTCACGGTACTTCAACATATAAGACTTTGTCGGTGAGGCATCACAGTCACTGTAACCGTAGTGTGTGCCGAGCGGACGGGATATGACTATTTCCGTAGGTTTAGCATAACCCTTGGCATCTCCGGCAGGCCAGCGGCCCGGCTTGAAGTTGCGAATGTAAAGGAAATCATGCGTCCGTATCGCCCGCATTGGATAACCGCCCATGCCGGTTTCCTGGCAGGGTACATGACGCTCCTTGCCGGTCAGGATGTGGTCGCGCTTGCGGTCCACACGTCCCGATTTAGACGAAGCCAGCACGTCCAAAAAACTTCTCGCCGTCATATCTGCGGCCGGTTTCAATCCGGCCGCATTCAGAAACGTCGGCGCCAAATCCGCAAGGCTGATAAAATCCTCGACAACCCGACCACCCTTAACTCTTGCCGGCCAGCGAACCGCAAGCGGTGCTTTCGTTCCTAAATCATAAAGATTACTCTTGCACCGAGGAAACGGCATACCGTTGTCGCCTGAAATTGCGACCAGCGTATTATCCAGTTCGCCTTTTTCTTCCAGAATCTTTAGTAGCTCTCCGACTTCGGTATCGAAACGCTGAACCTTCCAGTAGTAGTCACATATATCCGTGCGTATCTCTTCACTGTCCGGAAGGCAAGCAGGCACTTCGACGTCCTCAAGTTTCATACCGCTGTTAATGCCGGATTGCCACTTATAGCCCCGATGCGGGTCATAACTGCCGAACCAGAAGCAGAACGGTTTGCCTTCGGGCCGGGCTTTCATAAACTCCTGGAAGTTTTTATAATGCGGCCCCGCCGGATTGCGTGTTCGCCCGCCCGGCTCGTTACTGCCGGGTCCCCATCCCTTGCGGGTGTAACCTATGTGGTAACCGGCCGATTCCAGCAGGTCAGGATATACCTCGAACTTTGCCGGCAGCGTGCTCCAGAGATTGCCGCCTTCTTCCAGACGCCAGTGCCACTGACCGGTCAGGATTGCGCCGCGAGACGGTGTGCACGAGGGCGCTGAGACAAACGCATTTTCAAACAGCACACCCTCACGTGCCACCCTGTCAAACGTCGGCGTTTTAACGACCTTGTCTCCGGCGATACTCGCGTGAGGCCAGGACCAGTCGTCCGCAAGACAAAAAAGGATATTCGGTCGTTTCTTCGGGGTCTGACCTCCAAATAATTCGGAGGTACTTGTGCATCCTGAAAAAGCCAGCGATGCCGCACCAAGTCCCATAGCCTTCAAGAAATTACGACGCTCATTATTTAGATTAACCATATTCTTTTCCTCCGGTTACTTGAATCATTTATTTGTAATTGAGAAATTTCTCTTGTCCTTCAGGCAAACTTGCTCCGACCTCAAACCGCCATTTTGCTAAGCGCTTTTGCAATTCTGTCACCTGGTCAGGCAGCTCCGCCGCCAGGTTGTGCTCCTCTGAGATGTCTTCGGCAAGATTGTATAGCTCGACCTGGCCGGTATCGAAGAACTCAATTAGTTTGAAGTTACCCTGTCGAATCGCTCCTGTCGAGCGTCCGCCGAGGAAGTGCGGTTTTTCCAGAGGATAATGCCAATAGAGTGTGTCCCGCCCAGGTTCAGCTTTCGGGTTCTTCAGCAAAGGCAGAATAGAAATGCCGTCAATGTGCTGAGACTGGTTCGCCCTGCATCCGGCGAGCTGGATGAACGTTGGGTAAAAGTCAATATTGCTTGTGGGAGTACTGCACACGCTGCCCGGTTTCACAACCCCAGGCAAGCTAACAAGCAGAGGCTCACGTATCCCGCCTTCGTAAAGCGTGGACTTGCCGGCCCGCAATGGTGCGTTGGATGTTACATTGTCCTCACCGCCATTGTCGCCGGTAAAGATTAGCACGGTGTTTTTGGCCAGACCCAGTTCTTCAAGCTTGTCCATAATCATACCGACGCCTTCATCGATGCTCTCAAGCTGCGCAGCCAGATGTGGATTATTCCGCCGGGCCCTGTTTCCTTTGCCCGCGCCGCGTTTCTTTTCGTATTTGGCAACCAGCTCATCTTTGCCTGACAATCTGGTATGGACGGCATAGTGACTCAGGTAGAGAAAGAAAGGCCCATCTTTGTGCCGCTCGATAAACTCGACCGCTTCGAGGTTACAGCGGTCAACCAGATATTCTCTATCGGGCAAACGTTTCTTGATTTCGCGGTTGAAGTGGTAGGGATGAAAGTAGCTGCCCCCGCCGATGCCGCGATTTTCCGAGACTATTACCTCATCAAAGCCGTGAAGGTCGGGCCCAATTTCCTTCGCACCGTGGTTGGCATAACCGGTGAGGTGCCATTTGCCGATGATGCCCGTAGCGTAACCGGCTCGCCCGAGCATCTCGGCG
>Ga0114922_10000620_pt1 | contig 34202 bp, 23 predicted proteins | sample AartaG_FD_100975 | JGI IMG/M metagenome (GOLD analysis project Ga0114922, IMG submission 100975) | Deep subsurface microbial communities from Aarhus Bay to uncover new lineages of life (NeLLi) - Aarhus_00045 metaG | ecosystem: Environmental > Aquatic > Marine > Oceanic > Sediment | place... | reverse complement strand
TGTTTTTGAGCAAAGTCTCGCGATCGCTTCCACGTCACACCGACGCAGAAGCTTCGTCGCTTAGCCAGGGCGGGATTCGGATTTCGTCTTCTCGCGCTCCAGTCTCTCTATCGGCATCTTGTGCTCTTCCCACTCGTGGATGCCGCCCTTGAAGTCCAGCACGTGCTTGTAGCCCATCTTCCTGAGCTTCCTCACGGCCTCGATGCTCTGCGGGCACTCGTAGCCGGCGCAGTAAACGACGACCAACTGATCCTTGTCCGGAATCTTCTGCTCAAACTCCCTCTCGATCCGATCCAGAGGAATCCAGTGCGAACGCTCAATAACCTTGTCCCTGAAGAATTCCTCTGTCAGGACGCAGACAAACTCGACATTCTGGTCGGTTTCCCAGAAAGCCCTCATCGTATCGAATCCGATGAGCGGCACGTCTTCGTGTTTGAACTGCTCCGGACGGATCTTCTCCATCTGCTTGGTTTCCTTCTCATACATCGTAAGTCCCTCCTTCAACAACGGGTGTTTCCGGCGATCCGTGCCGTGACCCTCCTTCCATTATAATAAACAACCCTCGCCCCGCGCACAGCGCAGGATTTTCCTACAAGGGGTAAAAAAACGGATCTTCCGGGTCTGTTGTGGGTGCAATCGTTCCGTGGGCCGGCCGGGGCTCTTGCGGCTATCCACAATAGATCGGGATAAGTCATAAAAGAATCTCAGTTTTGCCGGCCAAGCGCGCTTTTTTGCGATATAATTCTATTGGGAGAGGGTGATTGCCTTTATCTGTCGGATTCGCTCTGCGTGAACAGGAGGTCTCGCCATGAAACGGTCTGTATTCTTGGGAAGATTATGTATACTGGTGTGCGTTGTTGGTCTGGCCTGCGCCATGCGGCCCGCCGTTGCCGGCACGACGGAGCGCGTCAGCGTGGCCTTCGACGGCACGCAAGCAAACGGCTGGTCATATTCCCCCTCCATCAGCGCCGACGGGCTTTTTGTGGCGTTCGAGTCGGAGGGGAGTAACCTCGTCACGGGCGACACGAACGGCTATGGCGACATCTTCGTCCACGACCGCCAGACGGGCCAGACGACCCGTGTCAGCGTGGCATCAGACGGGACACAGGGAAACAGCGGTTCATACAACCCCTCCATCAGTGCTGATGGCCGATTCGTGGGATTTGTCTCGCATGCGAGCAACCTTGTCGCGGGCGACACGAACGGCGACTGGGACATCTTCGTCCACGACCGACAGACTGGAGAGACGACACGCGTCAGCGTGGCATCAGACGGAACGCAGGGAAACGATCATTCATACGACCTCTCCCCCTCCATCAGTGCCGACGGCCGCTTCGTGGCGTTCGAATCGAGGGCGAGCGACCTCGTCCCGGGCGACACCAACGGGCTGTATGACATCTTCGTCCACGATCGCGAGACGGGAGAAACAACCCGCGTGAGCGTCGCTTCAGACGGTACGCAGGGAAACGGCGATTCATCGTCCCCGTCGGTCAGCGCCGACGGCCGCTTTGTGGCGTTCCACTCGGAGGCCACCAACCTCGTCCCGGGCGACACGAACGGAACGTATGACACCTTCATCCACGACCGGGACACGAGAGAGACGACCCGCGTCAGCGTCGCATCAGACGGGACGGAGGGAAACAGCTTTTCATTCGACCCGTCCATCAGTGCTGATGGCCGCTTCGTGGCGTTTGAATCGCGTGCCAGCAACCTTGTCGCCGGCGACACCAACTACCGGTGGGACATCTTCGTTCACGACCGGCAGACCGGAGAAACGACCCGCGTCAGCGTCGCATCCGACGGGGCGCAGGGAGAGGGTGGTAATACATACGAGCTCTCGCTCAGTCCTGATGGCCGCTTCGTGGCGTTTGCCTCGGCGGCAAGGAACCTAGTCCCCGGGGACGCGAACAGAGCCAGCGACATCTTCGTTCACGACCGGCAGACCGGAGAAACGACCCACGTCAGCGTCGCATCCGACGGGACGCGGGGGAACTGGGATTCGTACAGGCCCTCGATCAGTGCCGACGGCCGCTACGTGGCGTTTCGGTCGACGTCGAGCAACCTCGTCCCGGGCGACACGGATTGGAACAGTGACATCCTCGTCCACGACCGCTTCACGGTGGCGCTGGCGGTCGTCATCTCCGGCAACGGAACGGGGGCTGTCGACCTGAACCCGCCCGGTGGTGTTTACGACGATGGCACAACGGTCACCCTCACGGCTCAGCCTTCGCCCGACTCCATGTTCGACCACTGGGAGGGGGATCTGGCAGGCTCGGAGAACCCGGCCGCGATCCTGATGGAGCACTACAAGACTGTGGTCGCATACTTTACCCGCCCGCGACTGGCAGTATTGTCAGCGCCGATCATCGATGTGGCTATAGGCGGTACTTACGCGGGGCAGACACCCTATGCTGCGGACCGCGACTACGCCGAGATGATCAATCTCACGGCGCCGGCAAGCGTGTCTGTTGGCGACAGTGATTATCCCTTCGCGTGCTGGTTTGTGAACGGGCAGCAACAGGAAGAAGGTCAAACGCTGGAATTGATGATGGACGGCGACAAGGCTGCCGTCGCCCAGTACGATTGGCGCCTGCCGGGCGATCTGACCGGCGACTGCACGGTCACTGTTCTGGACATGTTATTTGTCCGAGACCACCTGAACACAACGTGCTCGGAATCCGAATAGAGTCCAAAGTCCAAAGTCAAGAGAGCGGAAGGATGAAGGATGAATGCAATACAGAGAAAGACTTCCGACTGGCGACTGAAGACAAGGATGGATGATCCGCAGATTCCGCAGATTCCGCAGATTGTTCGGACGGACCGATGACTGAAGACTGAACGACTGAAGACTCGGTTCTTCTTTGCTCCCTCTAGCTTGTCCGCCATAGCCCCGCGGGGGCGGGCGCCTTTGCGGTGAATCTGCCTTGGACCTCGGACCCTGGACCCTGGACCTTGGACTTTGATCATTCCCCCCACATTCCACTTTACTTTTCACCGCCGATTACTTATCATAATAAACGCCTGCTGAGAACCGTCCGACTTAACCAGCCGAAGGAGACGCCATGTACGTAGGAAGAATCGTAGCAGTCGGGATGAACCCGAAAGGAAAGCTCGCCGCGATGTATCGCGTGTCGTCGAGGTCTTTTCCCAACCGCAAGAGCGTGGTGCGCGAAAACGCCGCCGCGATCGTGCCGAAGGAAGGCTTTGAAACCGACATTCACAAGAACCCCTACATCGCCTACAACTGCCTCAAGATAGTCGGGAGCGTGGCCGTTGCCACAAACGGCTCGCAGACCGACCCGATCGCCGAAAAAATCGCGGCCGGCATGACTATCCGCGACGCAATGATAGTATCGATGATGGCCCTCGACTACGAGAAGGACGACTACAACACGCCGCGGATCGCGTCGGCCGTGGACCTCAAGAGCCGCTCGGGCTGGCTGGGGATCGTGCGGCACGACGGCCTGAACGTGCGACAGTTGCCGCTTGAGCCGGGCAATGCATTTTACGTCGCCACCTACGAGACGAACGACGTCGTGCTTCCGCAGACCGAGTCGTTTGAAGCGCAGAGCGCCGACGAGGCCTGCAATTACATCATCGAGTTCGGCGTGTTCGGCACGATGACCAATCCCGTCAGCTCGGTGTGTGCGTTCGAAACCGACGGGGAATTCGAGATAGCTATGGGACCGTAGAAGTGAGCGACACCACCCAAGCCCGGGCCGCTGCCCTCGATGAGCCGGCGGCGTGGTCGGTGGCCGCAAAACGGTCATGGAATTTCACCATGGAACCCTGAAAGACGATTAACCACGGAGAACACGGAGAGCACGGAGAAATCTCACAGAGAGAATTCCCTCACATCTTTCTTCTTCTCAGTGTGCTCCGTGCTCTCCGTGGTCAAATTCCTTTTTTCCAGCTTGTCCGGGTTAGGACCACGAGACTGCAAAATGAAAGCTTGCCTGATCGTCGGCGACATTGTGAAATCGCAGAAGGTTGAGGATCTCGCCGGGGTTCTCGCGCGGCTCAAGAAGGCCCTCAACCAGATCAATCGAAAGTACAAGGACGAGCTTGTAGGCAAGTTCGTGATCTTCGGCGGCGACTCGTTCGAGGGGGTCCTCCGCACACCCCGCCGCGCTTACGACATCTACCGGCACATCTTCATGGCGCTGCGGCCCGTCCGCGTACGGTGCGTGGTTGGTATCGGCGAGATCGACAGCCTCGCGGGGGGGGAACGTCCTCGAGATGACGGGGCCTGTCTTCACCCGCGCCACGGAGTCCCTCGCCGAGATCGGCAAAGCTCGCCGCAGGCCGAAGATCTACTTCCAGGTGATGTCCGGTCATCCGGAGTCCTCCGCCGAAGCTTCAGCGAAGGCGGACCGCGACGCCACGATCAACACGATCGCGACGCTGTTGGAAGTCATTCGTAATAGATGGAATGACCGGACGTATGAGATTGTCGAGCACAGAGCCACAAAGAGCGTCGATGAAACAGCACGGGCGTTGGGGGTAAGGCAGACGACAGTCTACCGTCACATTTGGACCTTTGGTGTTGACGAGGTGGAGCGGGCCGAGCAAGATATCCGAAATGAGCTGCTCGGGTTTGCTTGATCCATGTGGTTCGAGTCATCGGCCCCAAATCAGCAGAATATGTCCCACCCTAGGGTGTATACCATTTAGTATGCAAAGGCCGATTGTATACCATATAGGTATACAGTTAGAATTGTGGGCAGCCAGCCAAAATGCCGGGGGGCCGTGTCTCCAGCATGACATATTATGAGGTATTATGAGGCCATGACACATAATGTGGGATCCCCACTCTCAAGTGATCTATTGGTGGACGTCCACACAGAAGGACGACGACAGCATCTATGTGATCGCCTGCAACGGTGGAGTGTTTCCAAAGGGCAAGGGCCTGGCAATGGGAAGCCTGGCGTTGAGAGCCGTCAGACCGCTTTCTGAAGAATAGCCGCTCGATTTCTTCTTACCTTTGCAATTTGTGTCTTGACATCTGCCCGCCGCCGGGTAAAATCATACGATGCGCCTGCTTCCGGTTTCCCGCTGACTTTGGCATTTTCGTGAAAGGAATCGTGTGGCGATGAAAGAAACTCTTTTGTGTCTGACGGTCCTTGCGCTTTTGTTCGCTGCCGGCACTCCGGCACTGGCCCAGCGCGCGATCAACCGCGGCTTCCACGCCGTGCCCGCGCCTGAAAAGGTTATCATCGACGGCAAGCTCGACGAATGGGACACGTCCGGCGCCATAACGTCGTGCAAGGACGTGTCGGACCTGCTCGACGTCGAAAGCTGCCGCGTGGCGGCGATGTGGGACAACGAGTGTATCTACCTGTCGTTCGTTTTCCGCGACCCCACCCCGATGGTGAACAAAATCGACCCCAGGACCATGAGCGGCAACGGCTGGCGGTCAGATGCCGTCCAGCTTCGCTGCAACATGGCTGGCTTCGTGTCGCACATCGACACCTGGTACTTCACGCCCCGCAAGGAGCCGGCGATGTCCATCCACTATGGTCGCCTGGGCAACAATCCCGGGCAGCCCGCCGTAGACCGCCCCGAGAATCCCGCCGAACTCGGCGCCCGGCAGACGTTCCTCATGGACGACGACGGACGCGGATACGTGCAGGAGATGAAGATCCCGTGGGCGGTGATAACCCTCGACGGCAAGATGCCGCCGAAAGGCGCCGACCTCCGGCTCGGCCTCGAAATGTTCTGGGGCGGAGTGACCGCCGACGGCTGGCCCCGCAGCCGCGTTACCGACAATCTCTCCGAAAGTGCCAAGACCTCCGATTTCTTCTGGACCTCCGTCGAGAACTGGGGCAAGCTGATTCTCGAAGAGAAGAACAACATCGTCCTGCCCACGCCGGCGTGGCAGCTTGCCACCAAGGCCGAGCCCAGCGCGCTCGTGCCGATCACGTTCACGCTCCCGCGAGACAGCTTTGTGACTCTCGCGATCGAGGACCTCCAGGGGAATCGCGTGAAGAGCTTGTTCGGTGGCAAGGAGTTACCGAAAGGCACGCATACTGTTCATTGGTCCGGCCTCACCGACCGCGACGAGCTGCTGCCGGCCGGGCAGTACCGCTGGACGGGTATCTATCGCGACAAGATCGACGTCCGATGGAAGATGAGCTTCTACCAGCCCAATCAGACAAGCCCCTGGCTCAACTCGAAAGGCACCGGCGCGTGGGGCCCCGACCATGGCGGCCTCAACTCCGCTGCATCGGGCGAGGGACGCGTGTACCTGGCGGGCAGCGGTGTGGAGGCGGGCTTTGCGATCCTCGCCGTGGACGAAAACGGCAACAAGCTCTGGACGCACAAGGACCCCGAGTGCAGCCGCCTGGCCTACGCCGACGGCATGGTCTACGCCTACACCCGCGGCCGCACGGCCAACTGGATCGGCATAGCGCCCGTGGGCGTGATGCGCTTCAATGCGAAGACGGGAGAGTGGATCGACATCACGGGCCCCGACGGCAAGCCAACGCGGAGGCTGTCGCTCGTCGGTGAGGGCGAGAAGGTGGTGGGCTTCGCGGCCGACAAGAATGGCCTCTACATTTCCATCGAAGGCAAGGATGTTGTCCGGAGCTTCGACCGCAACACATTCAAGCAGATGCGAGAATACAAAGTGCCCGGCGCGGCGCAACTGTTTGCAGACGGCAAAGGCAAGCTGCTCGTCACCTCGGCCGGAGGATTGCTGAGTCTGGACACGGCTGCCGGCAAAACGAGCACGCTTGTCGAAGAGAATCTTTCGACAGCGAGGGACGTCACCGCCACGAAGGACCGCATCTACATTGCGATGGGCGCGCCCGATCATCGCGTGCACGTCCTGACGCGCGAGGGCAAGCCGGTGAGCACCGTCGGCAACGAAGGCGGCCGCACGCAGAACGGCTATTACAATCCGTACGACGGCTTCTTCAATCCCAACGGCATCGCCGTCGACTCGCAGGGCCGGCTGTGGGTGGTCGAGAAGGGCTACATGCCCAAACGCACCAGCGTGTGGAAAGACGTCACGTGGCAGCGCGACTTCATCGGCGACACCGGCTACGGGGGGGGCGGCATCATCAACCCGCTCGATCCCATCATGGCTTTCTACAACGGCATGCAGTTCGCGATCGATCTCGAGGAGGGCACATCGCAGCTCGTGCAGATTGGCATGGTCACGCCCGCAAACGCCGATGAGTTCGGCCTCGAGGAGATCAGCGGGACCGACGCCACCGGGCGCGGCAACGCAACCGAGTACATGATGGCCTATCGCGGCCGGGCGTACATTCACAAGTGCCGCGGGGCGCGCCACATCTACCGCCAGCGAGAAGACGGCCGCTGGGCGCTGTGCGTTTACATCGACACGGGGCAGAAGATCGCGTGGACGGATCTCAACGACGACTGCCTGATCCAGGAAGATGAGATCGTGCGGGGCGGCGAGGACGCCGACTGGGGCCGCAGCGACTACTGGGGAAACCGGCCATCGCAGAACCTCGACCTCTACTTCTCGCGGCGGGTGCAGAACCCCGGCCTGCGGCTGCGACTGGAAGGCCTCACCCCCGGCGGCACGCCGGTGTACGATTTCACGAAGTTCGAGGAAATGGCCGGCGAATGCATGAGCGGAATCGGCCTGCGCGACGGAACATACAACTCAGGATGCGCCGGCGACCGCGGCGAGTACTTCTCGGAAATGCGCAAGACACAACCGGAAGGCGTGGGCCGCCACACCTTCTGGTTCCGCGGGCTCAACACCCGCCGCTGGACCTACCGCCTGCCCGAGCCCGGCGTGGTCATCTACCCATTCCAGGCACACGGCGTCGCCAACGTGCCCGAACTCCCCGGCGAAGTCGTCTGCTGGGTATCTGACTACGGCCAGCGCTATCTTTTCACCGACGACATGCTCTACGTGGACCAGCTCTTCGCCGACGGCCGCATCAACTACGAGAACTGGCCCGAGAACCCCAAGCCCGGATTCATAGCCAACAAGATGACGCCCGGGCAGGAATCGTTCCACGGATTCTTCACCGGCACCGCCGACGGCCGTTACCTGCTCACCACCGGCTTCACCGACTGCCGCGTGTTTGAGGTCACGGGTCTGAACTCGCTTCGCCGCATCAATGGCGAGACGGAGCTCAAGCCCGACTACCTCCCCCGGGCCATCGATATCCGCGATTTCCGCCTCAGCGGCGGCAAGACGCGCGGCACGGTACGCGTAAGGCGTGTGGAGAACCCGATGAAAATCGGCGGAACCCTTGCCGGATGGGACCGCAGCGACGCCGTGCGCATAAAGGTCGACAGAGACAGAAGTGCTGAAGTCCTCACGGCGTACGATCGGGACAACCTCTACGTGGCGTGGGAAGTGCGCGACAACAGCCCGATGGTCAACAAGGCCGAGCGGTGGCAGCTCGCCTTCAAAGGCGGCGATGCCGTAGACCTGATGTTCCGGGCGGCCGGCGACAATCTCGACGCCTCCGCCGCCCGGGCAGGGGACCTGCGCCTGCTGATCACAGAGCTGGAAGGCAAAATGACGGCCGTCCTCTACCGCCCGGTGTCGGGCAACAAGAAGCCCTTCGTTTTCGACGCCTTCGAAGGCGCCGGCCGCGCGAACGCCGTCAAGATGGACGAGGTCCGGCCGGCACCGGAGGTCGAGGCAGCCATCACGCGCGGAACGAGCGGTTACATAATCATGGCCGCTGTGCCGTGGTCGCTGCTGGGCACAACGCCCAAGGCGGGCGACGAGGGGCGGATGGACTTCGGCGTGCTCTTCAGCGATGCCGAGGGAACCGGCACGGCCCTCCGCGCCTACTGGGAAAATCGCGACACGCAGATCGTGACCGACATCCCCTCCGAAGCCGGGCTCAAGCCCGCCAACTGGGGCGTCAGCAAGCTGGAGGAATGACAGCGACCTCGGGTGTGATTAGAGATCTTGGTTCAAGCCTTGGTCTCGTCGCCTCTGGGGGAAACCTTTCTGAAGAAAGGTTCTCCCCCAGACCCCTTTCCAAAGACTTTTCACGCCGTGCCGGGCGCCGGCACGGCTGCTGTAACAGCCAAGAAGTTTCTGAAGGGGGGGCGCCTTTAGGAAAAGGCGTTGGGGAAACTCTTTTCAAAGAGTTTCCCTCCCACAACACTTGAGAAAGACCAGAATATTTGATCGCACGCACCACCTCAAACGAGCAGGAACAAGACAAGGAGTGTATCGATGAGCTACTCGGCATCTGAAACCAGATACGATGATATGAAGTACAATCGCTGCGGCAAGAGCGGCCTGCAGTTGCCGGGGATCTCGCTCGGGCTGTGGCACAACTTCGGCCACGTTGATCAGCTCGAAAATGCCCGCACGATGATTCTACGCGCGTTCGATCTCGGCATCACGCATTTCGACCTCGCCAACAACTACGGCCCGCCGCCGGGTTCGGCTGAGGAGAATCTCGGCAAAGTGCTGGCGAGAGACTTGGCCGCGCATCGCGACGAGCTGATCATTTCGACAAAGGCCGGTTTCCGAATGTGGCCCGGACCTTACGGCGACGGCGGATCGCGCAAGTACCTGCTGGCCAGCCTCGATCAGAGCCTGCAGCGGATGGGGCTGGATTACGTGGACATCTTTTACTCGCACCGATTTGATTCCAACACGCCGCTCGAAGAGACCATGGGCGCGCTCGATTGGGCGGTGTGCAAAGGCAAGGCGCTGCACGCCGGTATTTCTTCGTATGATCCCGAGCAGACGGCGCGGGCGGCCGCGATCCTGGAGCAGTTGGGCACGCCATGCCTCATTCATCAGCCCAGCTACTCAATGTTCAACCGCTGGATTGAAGACGGCCTGCTCGACGTGCTGGGCAATGAGGGCGTGGGCTGCATTTGTTTCTGCCCGTTGGCGCAGGGTCTGCTGACCACCAAGTATCTGCATGGTATTCCCGAAGATTCCCGGGCGGCCAAACCCCACGGGTTTCTCCAGAAGAGCCAGGTTACAGAAGACGTGCTGAAAAAAATGCGCGCGCTCAACGCTCTCGCGGAAAAACGAGGGCAAAGCCTCGCCCAGATGGCTTTGGCATGGGTGTTGCGCGATCCGAGAGTAACATCGGCCCTCATCGGAGCCAGCACCGTTGAGCAGATCGAAGAGAACGTGGCCGCGCTCAAGTGCTTGAGTTTCGACGAAGGGGAGTTGTCCGAAATCGACGGGATACTGGCTTCATGAGTCAACAGTCATCAGTCGTCAGTCCGATCCCTCTCTTTGGTCTGGTCTCTTGACTTTGGACCTTGGACTTTGGACTTTTTCCGGTTCATCCTTCATCCTTCCGCCTTCATCCTTGTCTTCAGTCTGGCTTGCTGCGGACGAAGATATCTTTCGCGATGGAGGCGAGCCGCCGTCCTCCTCAGTTACGTACAAGAGCTCGAGTATTTCATCAACGTTGTCATTCATGGCTTAAGTCCAAGATTCTGCGGTTCCCGTACTGCGCGACTGAAAGACTGCTTGCCCGCCAAAGCCCTGCGGCGGCGGGTGCGACTGCCTCACTGCCCTTTCCAGACGACGCCGATAATGCGCGGGGCGAAGCCGTACTTGTCGCGGCGACTTTCGAGAAAGTGAAGCGTCACGATACTGCCGCCGGCGACAACCAGCCCGGCAAGGATGCTGAGAACGTCGGGCTGCGACACGCTGAAGATTGCCTTGAAAATGATCTGGCCAAGGATCGCCCCGCCTATGAAAGCGACCACCATCACGTATGCCAGGGAGGGCATCCTGAGCAGCGAAGGATACGCGACCTCCACGTACACCTGCGTGCCGCGAGCAACGCCGTGCGTCTGCCCTGACCCGGATATTCCTCGGCGGGTTGCTCTCCAGCGTTGCCCGCTTCCGCTTCGCCGGACATCTCTATTCTATCACACTATCTCGTCACGTCAAGCCCGTCGAGTTATTACACATACATTGGGACGTGATGGAAAGAATCGCTGTGCCGGGAAGGGAACCGCAAGGTTGCGGATATTCTTGGTGCAGCAGCCGGGAATCTGCCGATGCGGATCTCATAGATTTACCATGGTGTTTTACTTGACTTTGAGCTTGTTATCGTGTATGCTTATATAGGTCGGAATGTTCGCCCAACGAAACCCGTTGCCGGTGCTTGTCGCCGCGGCGCGTGACCACACGGATGTTGCCCTCACGCTCGAATGCGATTACAGACAGGCGAACCAATGGACGGAACGATAAGCAGGACTGCATTTCTTGCGATGGCCGGGCTCTTTTGCTTCTTTTCCTGCCTGGCGCCGGACACATCGGCCGAGACGATGTTGTACGTGGACGACAATGCGCCCAATGACCCCGCGCATGGCGATCCGGACGCAGGCGATGCCCAAGAAAACGGCTCTTTCGCCCACCCTTTCGATGCCATCCAGGAAGCTATCGACACGGCCTCGGACGGCGACACCATCGTTGTTCTGAACGGTACCTACACGGGTGACGGCAACCGCGATATCGACTTCAACGGCAAGGCTGTCGCCCTGGTATCGCAAAACGGTCCCCAAGACTGCATCATCGATTGCCAGGGCAGCGAAGCCGATCCGCACCGGGGGTTCCACTTTCACAACGGGGAGGGCAACGACTCGATCGTCGAGGGCTTCACCATAAGAAATGGATATATTCTCGGTGATGCCCCCGATCTCTGGGGCGGCGGCATATCCTGCAACGGTTCATCCCCCACGATAAGAAACAACGTTATAACCCGCAACATGGCAACTGCCGGCGGCGGGATTGCGTGTTCCTTTTCTTCGCCCACGATCATAAACAACACGATCACCGCCAATACGGCGGTCGAACGCGCCGGCGGCCTGGCCTGCTATGCATCTCAACTAGATATGAAGAACAGCATCGTATGGCGCAACATAGCTGCAGACCGTTCTGAGATAGCGCTGTGGACGCATGAAAACGACCCGTGTTCACTGTCGGTGAGCTTCTGCGATATCTCGGGCGGGCAGGCGGGCGTGTACGTGCAAGACGGCTGTATTCTCGAATGGGGTGAAGGCAACATCGACACAGACCCGCTTTTCGCCTACCCCAAGGAACCTGCGGGCATCGACACCATTTTCGGCGCCGTAACAAGTGCCGAGATCGATGATTTCGTGAACGGAGTGTACAGTCCACGTGTGGCCAGGCTCGTGGATGGCCTGCCGCCTGAGAACATATTCTTCATAGACGAGGAGAACGGCGATGATACTTGCGTTGGCGACGTCCCCGTGAACGACGGACATTCGCCGGACAAGGCGCTCAAGACTTTCGATGAGGCTTTCCATAAAAGATACTATGATGAAAGAGTGCAGTCTGTACCGCTCGATGAATGGGTTGTGGTTTTCGTTTTGGGTGATCGGCTCAAGGCGGACAGCCCTATCCGCCGTCCCAACGTCAGGTTTGTGGGGGTCGACTACCCGTTGCTTTACCCCGAACAGATCAATGGGGTCTGTCAGGATTGTTGTACCGTAACGATATGCCGCGACAACATTGAAGTATGTGGTTTCAGGATCCGCCATCCCTGCGGGAACGGCTTGTCTGTTGACGGGAACAATATCTTTATACATCACAATCGGTTTGTGGAAGCGTGCAACGCCGGCGGGGACGTTGCCCTTGGGGGCTTTACCCGTACGAGTAACTGCGTTGTGGAGTACAATGTTTTCTCAGGCGATCCCGCCAATTTCGCCAGCATTCGAATATGGTCCCACGCCGAGCGGAGCGTCATCAGGCATAACGAGATTCATAGGTGCATGACGTTCGTCAAGTTTTACGGCGCGACCAACGTGTTTCTCCACGACAACAGGTTTTTTGATCAGCGCACCGATTGGGTTTATGCCGGCTTTCTCGCGCTTGTCTTTACAGAAGGTACCGCTCGGTGCTTTTCGCTCAATGATGCTCTCGATGGGGCGCCGCTCGGACCGGGCGACTACAACATACACGAGGCCGCTCTAGACTGCTCTGTGGCGAGTTCGCCGGAAGGCCACGAGGATTACCACCTCAGATCGCGGAACGGCCGGTGGGATTCGCTCGCGAACGGCGGGGCCGGCGGATGGGTGTCAGACGGCAGGAGTAGTTCGTGTATTGATGGCGGTGACCCCGCGTCGGACTCTTCGAATGAGCCGCAGCCCAATTACGGCACGGTCAACATCGGCGCCTACGGCAACACACACCAGGCCTCCAGGAGCAGATGGAATCTGCCCGGCGACATCACCGGCGATTGCGCGGTCAACATCCTCGACATGGCCTTCGTCAGAAACAGACTGTATCGGAATGCGTACAGCGGTGACAACTGGATGGCCGACGTGACCGGTGACGGGCTGATAAACGTCCTCGACATAATGTTCGTCCGGAACAAGTTTTACGAACGGTGCAAGTAAGGCCGACCCGATGATCGAAGGCTGAAGGAATTGCCCTGCCCCAAATCCCCTTGTTTGGCGTCTTCTTAGCCCGACCCGCCTGCAAAAGTCGCGCCGTCGCCATAGCGGCGCGCCGACCAAGAACCATATTCCGTTGCCGCACCCATCCGCACGAAAAACGTGTGCCGGGGGTTGATTCCGGACGACAAACATGGTATAATGAAGGTCTTGACGGCGACGTTCGGAAAGGAATGACGTAATGAAGGTCAAGAGACGCAACAGCAGACTCAAGAGGCAAAGAATAAGCGGGTTCCTGAAGAGAACGCGGACCCGGTCGGGCAGGAAGATACTGAACGCAAGACGCCGCAAGGGCAAAAAGCTGCTCGCCGCGCCGAAGTACCGCTGACCCAACGGATGGCGGGGAGGGAACGCACGCACGCCATCCTTTCTCCGCCGACCTGCCCGAGCGGCGGCCTCGCCCCGGTGAGGCTCCCCTTCACACACCACAGCTCTTGCCCATCACGGCGTTCTTGAACAAGCGAGCAACTATCTTCCCGCCACACAGACCATGGCATTCTTATTCACCACAATGCAGGAAATGCGCGGCGCGGGTGTGTCGCAGCTCGACATCGTACTTGTGAGCGGCGACGCCTACGTAGACCATCCCTCTTTCGCCGCGGCAATGATCGGTCGCGCGCTCCAGGCCCAAGGTTTCAGCGTGGGTATTATCGCACAACCGGATTGGAAATCGCCCGACGACTTCCGGCGGCTGGGGCCGCCTCGCCTGTTTTTCGGCGTCACCGCGGGCAATGTCGACTCAATGCTCGCCCACTATACCGTGGCCCGCAAGCTCCGCCGCAACGACGCCTACTCGCCCGGCGGCGCGGCGGGCCGGCGGCCAAACCGAGCCACTATCGTGTATTCCAACTGCACCCGCGAGGCTTTCCCCCAGGTGCCCATTGTGGTCGGCGGCATCGAGGCCTCGCTACGCCGCCTGGCCCATTACGACTTCTGGCAGAACAAGGTCCGACGGTCCATCCTCCTCGATGCAAAGGCCGACCTGCTTGTTTACGGCATGGGCGAGGCGCAGATCATCGAGATCGCCAAACGCCTCGACCAGGGCCAACGGATCGAGCAATTGGACGACGTCCGCGGCACGGTGTTTCAACGCCGACGAAGCGAGTACGACCTTCCTCAAAGCGCACTTGCGATTCCGTCGTACGAGGAGTGCGCCGCCGAGCCGATGAAGTTCGCCCAAGCTTTCAAAACGATCTACTGCGAGCAAAACCCGGCCGACGGCAGGACCGTTATTCAGCCGCACGGCGACAGGCTCGTTGTCCGGAACCCGCCCGCCCGGCCGCTGAGTGTCGAAGAGCTCGACCGGCTCTATGAACTGCCGTTCGAGCGCCGGTGGCATCCGGCCTACGACGCCGCCGGCGGCGTGCCGGCGCTGGAAACCGTGCGGTTTTCTATCGTGAGCCATCGCGGCTGCTACGGCGACTGTGCTTTTTGCGCTCTGACCTTCCACCAGGGGCGGACAATCCGGAGCCGCAGCAAGCAATCGATCCTGCGCGAAGTCGAAAAGCTCAAGAAGCTGCCCGAGTGGCGGGGGGTGATAAGCGACATCGGCGGGCCGACGGCCAATATGTATGGCACCGGCTGCAGCCGCGGCGAGGCGCTATGCCGCGATCAACGCTGCCTGGGCGACAGGCGGTGCCCGAATCTTAAAACAGACACGGCGCCGCTCCTCGAGATGCTGCGCGCAGTGCGAAACGCGCCGGGCGTTAGAAAAGCGTTCATCAGCTCCGGCATAAGGTTCGACCTGTGCCTCGGCGACGAGGGCGACCGCTACCTCCGCGAGCTGTGTGAACACCACATCAGCGGACGGCTCAAGGTCGCCCCCGAACACGTTTCGGCGCGCGTCCTTGAGATCATGGGCAAACCCGGGCCCAAGGCGTTCGACGAATTCCGGCGACGATTCGAACAGATCAACAAGGAGCTGAAGAAGCGGCAGTACCTGGTCAGCTATTTCATGTCGAGCCACCCCGGATGCGGAATGGACGAGATGCGCGAGCTGGCCGAGTACCTCCGGCGCACAGGCATGCGGCCCGAACAGGTGCAAGACTTTTACCCCTGTCCGATGACACTCGCCTCGTGCATCTATCACACCGGCGTTCATCCTCTCACCGGCGAGCCAGTCTATGTGGCGAAAAGCGATCGCGATAAGCTGGCACAGCGCCGCCTGCTCAACACGCCGGGCAGGAAGGGCAGTCGCCGCAACAGGCGCACAACGCGCTGAACAAACTAGGGACGGTTACCTATTTAACAAACTAGGGACGGTTACCTATTTTGTCTCCTCTGCCTCAGCACAAAATAGGTAACCGTCCCTAGTTTTCTCTAGTTTTCTAGTTTTCCTGTCGGCCGTTGGGTTTTTGTTGACGTTTTTCTGTGGGGTCGCAGTAAGAAGTGTGAGGTGCAAACGACCGGACGACTACACCGGCTTGATTATGAGATGGAGGACGAGAAGGATGAGAGCCCCGATAATGAGCTTCGGCAAGATGTTTGATAGTCTCATCGGATGTCTCCCGGGTAACGTTTGTCGGCCAAGAACGTGAAACGCGAAACATCCGTGTCGGGACAGTCGGCGAGCATCCGGTTGCGGAGCTCTCAGATTTCCTTGGGCTGGTTTTCAGGTCCTACGTTCAGGTCGGCCTGGCTCCGGCTGTGTAGAGGCCGGGCCCGTGCTTTGATCCTTGATCAGACTTTCTTGCGTCTTCGACGTATGAGGGCGCCGAGTCCGATTCCGAGGAGTGCGAGCGTGGCCGGCTCCGGTATCGCCTGTGCGACTCCGGTCTTCGCGCCTACCGGGAAGGTCTCGACGTAAACACCGCTCTCCAAGTCGAGTACGACAACGCCGCTCTCGTCTGCTATCAGGAGGCTGCCGGTGCATTCTGCTATCTCGAGGCTGGTCGGGCCCGTTAGCGGGGCAGTCGCGGTGCCTTCCAGCGCGCCGGTGAGCGCATCGACCCGGAGAACTTCGTCGGTTCCCTGGCTGACAACGTAGAGAAAGCCGTCGGCGTAAGCGATTCCGCCCGGATCGACCAGAGCCCCCGGTAGAGAGTATGTGTCGACGAGCCCGAATGAGTTGTCGAGCACGACGATGTCGCTGGGCCCGCTCGTGATGAACATGTTGCCGGTCTCGTCGAACGCGATTCCGCCGGGAACGCTGAGGTGGCCCGCTCCTATGACCGAGCTCGATACGGCCGCGACGTCGAGACCGAAGCCGGGCAGCTCGACCCACATTTCAACGATCGCATCAGTCCCACGGTTAGTCACGTAAAGCAGCCCATCCGCGTTGAACTTCAGATCTGATGGCTGATCGAAGACAAGGTCCGAGATGGGGTAGACGCTGCCGTCGAGGTAGTCGATGGCGTACAGTCTGTTGTGCAACGGGTCCGATGCAAACACGTTGCCGGTTATTGGATTGACCGTGACGTCAAAGACGTCCGTTGCCTCGGCAAATGTCCTCATGAGGGCGCCGGTGCTGTCGTATTCCGAGAGCACGTCGTTTCCTGCTAAAAAGCTGCACGGCGGCGGGTCATCCTGTGGGATACCCTGGGCAACGCCTGTCGACAAGGCCATGCAGAGCACGAAAGCCTTCAGCCAAAGTGAATGGTGTGTCATGTTCGAACCTCCGAGTTACTCGCCGCGCAGATCCAAGCTGGTGCGCGTTGATTGGTAGCGTCAGGGATGCTTGGTCGCAATACGTCTTGGTCTCTTCACCCCCTTGCGCAAGCAAACAGATACATATACATACAATTCAAAATCTCAATCTCAACAACAGCCGGTGTATTTCCGATCGCGGTCGGGCCGCGGTTGGGTGCGACACCCTAAGGAATCGGCCGCGAGGGGGCGCTGCCGATTCCCCGGGCACATAATCTCCAAACCAGTCGCCTGCTGACTTTGGAGCAAACTGCCAATCGATCATTTCGGAGCAGGCTCGGGCCTCATTTGGCCGCCAATAAAACGACGCCGCTCTCCCACACCGGGGGCTGCGGCGTCCGTGCCTCTGCTCTCAGGTAAAAAGGTTTTCTCATCGGTCCTTCGGCTCCTGCCGCCCTGACGTCGGGCGTTGTGGGCTGAACCGTTCGCTCTTCCGCAAATACGTGTCCTTGTATGTTCTCCCTTCCAACTCCCGGCCGTCCGTGGCGTGATCTATATGTATCCCGTTGTCGGGTTCAGTTCGACGCTCGAGGCGTGCCGGCGAGGGGGAACTCACCGGCAGGCCCCGGCACAATTTCTCCAACCAGTCGCCTGCTGTTTCGGAGAACGTTATCAAAGAATAAGATAGGGCTGGCCGTGGCTCAGGAGATCTGTGAACCAAGCCACGGCCAGTTTGGCTTCATAATCTATTCGGCTTCACGGAGCAAAACCGGCCATGCTCCGAGAGAATCATCTCATGTTTTCAAAGAAAGAATAAGATAGGGCTGGCCGTGGCTCAGGAGATCTGTGAACTAAGCCACGGCCAGTTTGGCTTCGATTTCTTCGGCTTCGCGCAGCGAAAACAGATGCTGCTCCGAGAGGGTCGTCTTGCAGTCGGGGCAGTTGTAAAGCACCACCCCGGGCAGCCGGCCGAGCTTCTGCACGCAGTAAAACGTTGCGTTGTGATGACGACAACTTTTCTTGCTGAGTTTCATTTTGTGGCCTCACTCAGAAACGTGGGCATCGGCTTCGTCCTCTTCCCAGATCGACTTGAGTTTTTCGACGGGCACTACAACCGGCCCCTGAATGCCCTCTACCTCTAGGATTGCAAATTCTTTCTTGCTTTGGCCGCTGTCGCTGAAGTCAATTATCTTGCCTTTGAGTTTAAGCTCCGGTGTTGCCTTGCTGATCACGTCGGCGCTTTCCGGAAAAAACACGTCCTTCAGCTTAAAAACTTTCAATGAGTTGACATTCACGTCGGCGCGAAATTCCTCCTGCATAGGTCACTCCCTAGTGTGTGACAGAATCGCGCCCACTTCCCCCGGCGTCCTTTCGACATTTCTTTTATCCTCGCTCTGAGATATAGCAAGCGCCGTGCCTTTCGGCAGCAAAAAGTGCAAAAATCCCCTGGCAATATCGGTAAACCCTTGGTACACCATGACTTACGCGGTCCCAAAATCTTCTGAAACCGCCCCGCGGCACCGGGTAAAACAGTCCGACCCCCGGAAGCGCACTTCCGAATGAACCGGAAAAGCGGAAAGACGTTACGCCCAGGGCCACGGTCTGAAAACGGGCATATTCAGGGGCGAAATCCCGCACAGCGCGGCCCTAGGCAGGGCCCCAACCGCCGGGCGCCGCACGACAACTTATCCTTGACACCGCCGGAAGGATGTTGTATTATGATTTGAACGTATCTTGCTGTTCAGATCAATTGGGCGGGTGAGTTCGTATCACTTCCAAGGGCCTCGGCTTCTCACTTCAATGGCAGGAGGAAAAAGATGCATGATCGTTTCGACTCGGACGACACGGGATTCGGCTACAAGTACACTTTCGGCAAAGGCGATCTCACCAAGGGTATCGCTCTCGCCGTAGGTGCCATACTGGTCGCTACGGGGATTTACGTGTGGTTTTATTGCAGGATACAGGTCGATGAAAAGATGTTTGTGCCACTGGTCAAGAAAACCGGCACGAACATGACCAACGACATGATCCTGGCAAAAGACCCGAAATTCAAGGGGCCGCAGTTTGAAATCCTGAGGGAAGGCCGGCATTTCCGCAATCCCTACCACTGGTGGTGGCCCGCGCCGATGAGGGCGACGGACATCCCCGATCTGAAGGTGGGAATTCTGATTCGCCAGTATGGCGATCCCCTGCCGCCCGGCGAGGTGATCGCGAAGAAAAAAACTGAGAAAGGCATCGTGTTCGAGGTGCTCAAGACGGGCCTCCATTACATTAACCTCTGGGCCTACGACGTACAAGAACGCCCAATGGTCAAGATTGAGCCGGGCTACATGGGCGTAGTAACGCTGATGGCGGGTGACCCGACTGAAGACCCCAATGTGTTTGTGGTCAAAAAGGGCGAGCGCGGCACTCAGCCGTACCTGCTTTCGCCGGGAACTCACCCCGAGTACTCCAACCCCTATGTGTACAAGGTAACGCCGATCGACGTACGCTCGCAGAAATTTGAGATGACGAGCGCTTACGGAGTTACTTTCCTGTCGAAGTATGGCTTCGACATCAAGGTCGATGGCACCATAGAGTGGGCGCCCGACGTCGATAAACTGTCCGAGCTCTTCGTGAAGTACGTAGACGAATACGACCTCGAAGAGTCGGGAGGAATAAACAACATCCAGCGAAAGTTGATTCTCCCTTTCGCCCGCTCGTACGTCAGGACCATCGGTGGGCAGCACCGGGCGGTGGACTACATCACGGGCGATACGCGCATCAAGGTACAGCAGCAGGTAGAGCAGCAACTGAAAGAATCGTGCGCGGCCGAGGGTGTTCTCATCAGATCGTTCGTGATCGGTTCGACCGATCCGCCGCAGGCAATTCAAGAGCAGTACGTACGGCGTGAAACTTCAAGCCTCGAGATCAAGCGATACGAAGAAGAGATTAAGACACAGATCGGCACTATCGTGCTCAAAGGCGGCGAGCCGGTGCTCGGGCCCGACGGGGAGCCCGTGCTCGACGAGCGCGGCAACCCGAAGATCATCGGAGGCAAGCCGAAGCTCGGGCCCGATGGCAGGCCCGTCCGCGAAGGGGGCCGCCTGGCGAAAGTCATTCAGGAGCGCCGAAAGGATCGCGAGAAACAGCGCGGCGGGATCAGGGAGGGGGTAGCTACAGAGATCAGGGCCGCCCAGCAATACCAGGCCGTAGAGGTCACCAAAGCCGAGAAAGAGCTGAGGGTGATCGAGGTCAGGTTCGAAGCGGCGAAAGACAGAGCCGCGACGATCCTCGCCAAAGGCACGGCCCAAGCCGCTGTAACAGTCATGAGGAATAAGGCCGAAGCCGAGGCCGTAAGAGCCAAGGTCTCGGCCTTCAGAACCGGCGCCAGGTACGCCGAATACCAGCTCATCAAGAAGCTCTCGCCGGGCATAAGGAAAATACTGTCAAATACCGAGGGCTCCTTCGCCAAACTGTTCGAACGCTTTGCCTCGATGGGCGAAACGGAAGACGACAACGCCACCGATTAGCGTGGCTCGTCCGACTGAGGCGGGCCGGACGTTGCTTTTATAAAGTGAAGAATACCATCAGTTGCCGGAGATGAACAATGAAAACGAAAATAGCACTTGGGATAGTCGTGGCCGTTCTCCTTGTGCCCGTCGGCCTGCTCGTGTGGAAATGGGGATTCTGCTACAAATGGTGCGACTATGGCTACTCGCTGCAGATGACCAGAAAAACCGGAGGGCCCAGGGGCGTGGATCAGTACGCGGAGGAAGGCCAGCAGGGGGTGATGGAGCAGCTCCGCGGGCCGGGGCGCTACCTTGATCTGAATCCCTGGACTTACTCCGTAAAAGACGTGAAAAACGTGCGTGTGCCCCCCGGGGAGATCCGCGTGGTGAAAAGTAACGTTGGCAAGGACCTCCCGCCGGGCCGCTTTCTCGCCGGGCCCGGGGAAAAAGGAACGCAGAAAGCCGTGCTCACACCCGGCACCTGGCGGATCAATACCTTCGGACAAACGGTACTGCATGATAAGGACGTCAAAAAGACCAGGTCGCGCGTACGCAAAGCCAGAAGTACCGTCCTCACAAGCGCCACCATCATCAGCCCCGGGTACGTCGGTGTGCAAACGCTCCGCGAAGGTGAAAAGAAGGGCGTGCTCGATACCGTCCTCGCCGCCGGTTACTACAACATCAACCCAATGGAGATCAGAGTCGACAGTATCGAGGTCGGTTACCGGGTGTGGGACATCATGAGCCAGATAGAGAAGGTGAACATAGGCGGCAAGACGGTAGAGCGGATAAAGGAGGGCACCGGTGTATCGTTTCCGCTGGCGGACGGCAAGCAGATGCACCTCGACTTCACGGTGGTGTGGGGCATCTTCCCCGAGAACGCGCCGCGCATCATTCGCGAATACGGCAACGTAAAAATGGTGGAGTCGAAGGTCATCGAACCACAGGTGCTCAGCATCTGCAAGAACGCCGGCTCCAACCTCACAACACAGCAGTTCATCGAGGGCGCCACTCGCGAAGAATTCCAGCAGAAAGTCACCAAGGAACTCAAGGAAATGGGCAAGGACAAAGGCATCAATTTCCTCATCGCACTAGTGCGCGGGTTCCACCCCGACGAGGATATCAAGGAGAACATCCAGAAACGCATGATCGCCGAGGAAGAAAAAATAACCCTGAGAATCGAACAGGAACGCGACTCCGTAGCCGCTGAACTCGAAGAAGCCGAAAGAATGGTAGACATTGCCATAAGGGACTTCGACGCCGAAACGCAGGCCCTGGTGCAGGAAGAGCACGAGCAGGGACTGAAAACGGCCGCAGAGACCAAGGCGGAAGCAGACAGGCTCGTGGCCGGCCTCGCAAAGCAGACCGCCGAAATAGACGCCCGCATCGTCAAAACCCTCGGCCAGGCCGAGGCCGACGTGATAGAGGCCCAGAAGAAAGCCGAAGCCACGAAGCTGCAATTGCTCATCGATGCATACGGCGGCGCCGAGCAATACAATCTCGCAACCTTCGCCGAAAGCCTCCCCGACGACATTCAGATCGAATATCGATACAGCGGCGAAGGAACTTTCTGGACCAACCCGGGGGCGAACCTCATCGAAATGGGAGCCAAGAAAATCCTCCAGCAGAGCACCGAAGAGGCCCCGGAAAAGTAACGTGAGAGAATGGTCCGCGGTTGCGAAGAGAGCAATCAAACGCTCTGGTCTTTCTTATGTTCTGACGGTTCAGGAGCTGTGCGTGAACTGCGTCAGAGCCGCTGTTTGAACCGTTCTTAAGCAACGATGGCGGGAGGGAAGCTCTTTGAAAAGAGCTTCCCCAACGCCTTTTCCGAAAGGCGCCCACCCTTCAGAAACTTTTGGGCTGTTACAGCAAGCCGCGCCGGCCGCCGGCACGGCTGTGAAAAGTCTTTGGAAAGGGGTCTAGGGGATAACCTTTCTTCAGAAAGGTTTCCCCCAGTGCAGGCGACGAGACCAAGGCTTGCACCAAGAGCTCTTATCACACATGTTGTGAAGAGGGCCGCGCTCATGCTTGAAACCCCGCGTATGAAAAGACCTGTCATAAACATCGCACCTTTCATCCTCGCGGCGATTGCGATCTGCCTGGCCATCGCGCCCGCAGCCCGCGGCGCGATATGGTACGTGGACGACAACGCACCCGGCGACCCGGCCCCCCACACGCCTGGTATCGGTGATCCCGCCGAAAACGGTTCGCACGCGGGCCCATTCGACGCCATTCAGGAAGCAATCGACGCGGCGTCGGATGGCGACACGATTATCGTACTCGACGGAACCTACACCGGCTCGGGCAACCGCAACATCAACTTCAACGGCAAAGCCGTGGGCCTCTGCTCGCAAAACGGCCCGGACAATTGTGTGATCGACTGCCGCGGCAGCGAAGAAGATCTGCGTCGCGGCTTTTTCTTCCACAATGGAGAGGACGAGCGCGCTGTTGTGGCGGGGTTCACAATCACCGGCGGGTACCATCTGGAGGGCGCCGCAATTGCGTGCCGCGATTCGTCGCCCACGATCATGAACAACATCATCGCAGGCAACAGGGCGGAGATCGACGGCGGCGGCATATACTGCACCGGGGCCACGCCCGTTGTTGTCAACAACACCCTCACGGGCAACACGGCGGCACGGCGCGGCGGCGGAATAGCCTGCGACGAGTCTTTCGCGATCGTAACGGGCAGCATAGTCTGGGCCAACGCCGCGGAAGACGGGCCTCAAATCGCCCTGTGGTCGTCCCGGGGCGGCGCCCCCTCAGTATCCGTCAGCTATTGCGACGTCGCAGGCGGGCAGCGCGGCGCGTTTATGGACGAGGGATGCACGCTTGAGTGGGCCGGGAACAATCTCGATGTTGACCCGCTCTTTGCCGCGCCCGGAGGCCGGTACGACAACGGCACGCCGCACGACGCAAGCGACGACGTATGGCTCGCCGGCGACTATCATCTCAAATCCACTCGCGGCAGATGGGACCGTGTTGCCAACGGCGGCGCGGGGGGATGGGTCAATGATCACGCAGCCAGCCCCTGCGTCGATGCCGGCGATCCGACATCCGACTACTCGAACGAGCCGCAGCCCAACGGTTTCCGGGTGAACATCGGAGCCTACGCCAACACCGCGCATGCATCGAGAAGCGTAGGATGGAAAACGCCCGGCGACGCCGACGGCAACGCCAAGGTAGACGAGAACGATATGATATTCGTCAGGGGCAGACTCAATCGCAACACAGACGCCGAAGACAACTGGAAGGCCGACCTCAACAAGGATGGCAAGATAAACATCCTCGACATCATAATGGTCCGAAACAAAATGCAACGCCGCCACCAATAGCCTCCTCCCTCCCGACCAAGCAACGATGGTGGGAGGGAAACTCTTTGAAAAGAGTTTCCCCCCACACCCCCCTTCAGAAACTTTTGGGCTGTTAAAGCAAGCCGCGCCGGCCGCCGGCACGGCTGTGAAAAGTCTTTGGAAAGGGGTCTGGGGGAAAGCCTTTCTTCAGAAAGGTTTCCCCCAGTACAGACGACGAGAGCAGGGCTTGAACCAAGATTTCTAACCACACCAGACTAGTCTTCGCCCGCGCTTAACACCTTGAATTGTGCGTCGGCCTCGGCTATACTTTCCCCCTTCAACAACCTCGAGGGCACGCGGATATGGATCCGATCGTTCTGGACAACATCCCATTCGAGCCGGACGTCGACGGCCTTCTCAGCAGCCTTCACATCGACCCCGACGATGAAGACGCCGGCAGGGTCAGGGAGCTTGCCGGCCAGGCCGCCGACATCGCCAGGCCCAAGGCGCTCTATCGCCAGGCATACGTCGATGCCCGGGGCGACAACCACGTCGTTGTCGACGGCATCTGGCTCACGAGCCGCGTGCTGCGCGTCAACCTCGAAGATGTTCACCGCGTTTTCCCTCACGTTGTAACGTGCGGCACCGAGCTCGACGAATGGTCCAACTCCCTCGAAGATATGATCGAGCGCTACTGGGCCGACAGGATAAAAGAGATGGCCCTCGGCGCGGCGACGAGCGCATTCCTGACGCACCTCGACAAGCGCTTCCGCCCCGGCAAGACCGCCGTGATGGACCCCGGTTCGCTGGAAGACTGGCCCCTCGCCCAGCAAGGACAGCTCTTCTCCATACTGGGCGACGTCCGCGAACTGATCGGCGTGGAGCTGACCGACTCTTTTCTCATGATACCGATAAAGTCGATGTCGGGCCTGCGCTTCCCCACCGAAGTCGACTTCGAGAGCTGTCGGCTGTGCGAACGGGAAGACTGCCCCGGCAGGCGCGCACCATACGATCCGGAGCTATTCGATAAGGAATATCGCGATCGGTGAGCCCAAAGAGGGCGGCTCGCGAGCCGCCCCTACGTGCCTTGGGCCTACGAGCATTCGTCCATTACTTTCGGCTTCAATGGCCCCACAGGCGCTTTCCGCCCGCATTAAGGCGGGCGGATGTAGGGGCACACGGCATGTGTGCCCAAAGAGGGCGGCTCGCGAGCCGCCCTTGAGCCCGTAGGGCGAAAGTCTGTAGCCACGGGCGTGAGCCCGTGGAAAAGATCGGCCCCATAACCCCAGAGCCCCCGCAGGGGGCGGCAGATTCATTCGACGGCAAGGACGATGCGCGCGGCACACAGCATGTGTGCCCAAAAATGTGCGCAATGATAATACATCGAACCAACGGCCAACATTCACAGACCCATTGAAAGGCAAACCTGATGGCCAACGAGAAACAGATCACATTCGACAACGGCTTCGTGCTCACCCTCGCGTGTGACGGCGACCGTTTCCTCGGCATCGGAGACGTGCACTTCAACGACACGCCCCTGCGGAACCCGCAACTGCCGTGGACGTTCTACATCGAATCCGACACCGGCTTCCGCTTCGATACCTTCCGCCTGGTGAATGTTTCGTCGTCCGGCCGGGAAGCCACAATTGAGTTCACGGCCCAAGGCGAATGGCTGCCGCGCGTCCAGGAAACCGACGCCATGACCGACTCGCGCATCAGGACCCGCCGCCTCGAGCGCCCCACCGCCACGTTCAGTTGGAGCTTCCGCGCGATCACCGAAAAAATCTGGGAGAACGAATGGACCGGCCTCGCAATGCGGCTCGAAGGCGAAATCCCCGGCCACCCCACCAACTGGGTGCTCGAAGACACCACCTGGGAGATCGGCGGCGAGGCGGCCGGCGCCACGCTCATCCAGCAGGACATGTCGAGCATCGACCTCGAGCAATCGGTCGAGGCCGACAGCACCTTCACGACCATTGAGCGATTCTTCACCGATGAAGACCTCGCCAAACAGGAGGGCGCCGACTCGTGGGCCGGCAACTTCCCGATGGACATGATGCCGCGTGGCGGCGGATCGGCACCGCTCGATTTTCAGACCAAGGACGACCTCGCGCTCATGCTCTTCGCCGAAAAGCCCGACCTCACCCGCGCCCGGATCGAGAAGTTTCGCAGCGAAAACGTGATCCACTACGTCGACCGGCCGTTCTTCCCGCTGACCGACAAAATCGCCCCGCCCGAGCGCAAGCTGCTGGTGTATCGCCATCCGCAGCCGCTCAAGCGCCACGAGTGGCGGAACCTCTGGCTCGACGCCTTCACCGAAGCGCGCCGCCGCGTACACGCAAGCTACGGCTTCACCCTCGAGATCCCCAGGCCGCTCGTGTGGGCGTTCATGTGGAATTACGACCTCGAAGTATACATGGATAAATGGACCGAGCCACTCCTCGAAGCACTCGCCGAATACAAGCGGCTGGGATTCAACGACGTCTTCACACACGGCGTGTTCGACGGCACGTCCAACCACTTCGACATCAAGGGCCGCAACATCTGCCTCAACTACGACTACGTCTACTGCGAAGAGTTCGGCGGCAACAAGGTGATGAAAAGGCTGTTCGACGCCGCCCACGAACTCGGCATGAAAACCTGGCAGTGGTTCGGCATGTACCTCGACCGCCGGTCTCCCCTGTGGGATGAGCATCCGGAGTGGGTCGAGAAGAACTCCGTAGGTGGACGATTGGGCAGCGCGGCCCGCATGCGCAGCGGCTTCCGCGACTACCTCCTCAACGCAATCAAGAAGATCAAGGACGAAACCGGCCTCGACGCTATCTTCTGGGACTCCTACCAGAACACCGGCCTCACCAACATCGAATGGGGCCAGCCCGACAAGGCGCCGCACGCCGAAGAAGTGTGGCGCTTCCAGGCCGAGCTGCAGAAATACGGCATGCACCACCGCTGCGAAACCGTCACCATCTTCGGCATCACGAACGTGGGCATGTACAGCTTCGAGGGCGACGAAAAAAACTGGAACTTCCGCCGCCGCGACTGGAGCCACACGCCCAAGAACGACGACGCATTCGTTTGGCTCGACTGCAGCCCGGCGTTCTTCAACCACGACGCCTACACCGCCGGCAAGTTCAGTCCGAAGCACTACTTCTGGTTCATGGGTCATCGCTCCGTGCCCAACTTCGGCGTCCGCCCCTGGGGACCCGAATACAAAGGCAAGAAAGTGGCCGGCCCCGAGTTGCCCGGCGGCGACCTCGCCGAAGAGTACGGACGCTGCAACCACCTCTACCACGCCGCCCTACCGCACATGCACCGCCTGCGCCTCACCGAAGGCGGCAAATACACCCTCTGGCTCGACGACAACGGCCAGCCGTCCGTGATCTGGGCGTTTGAGGATTCCGGAGCCGACTACACCGGGGCCGTCACGGATCTGGAGAGCAAAGAGAAGATTGAAGCGACCGGCACGCTCGCGCTCGAGGCCGGGCACGTGTATTTGTTGGGCGAGAGAATCAGCGCTTGAAAAGGAATCGCTGCTCTGGTACACTGTTTCGGACATCTTCCGTTACAGGTTTTCCGTTATGGCTTGAAAGGAATCGCTGCTCTGGTACACTGCGGGTGGAGATGTGCTGGGAGGTGGTCGGGTTATGGCTTGAAAGGAATCGCTGCTCTGGTACACTTCTCATCAGCAGCGACGTCCTCGAGATATGGTTATGGCTTGAAAGGAATCGCTGCTCTGGTACACTTTTCGTACGGCCCTAGCGGAGCAGTTGCGGGTTATGGCTTGAAAGGAATCGCTGCTCTGGTACACTCAAGATCGCCATGTCGTCCTTACCCTGGCGGTTATGGCTTGAAAGGAATCGCTGCTCTGGTACACTGATCGGTCTCCATTGTAGGTGTGATGTATTGTTATGGCTTGAAAGGAATCGCTGCTCTGGTACACTGCCTGCACATCGCGCCTGACGGCACCACGGGTTATGGCTTGAAAGGAATCGCTGCTCTGGTACACTCGCCCAAACGCGGCCCATAACCAAAATCATGTTATGGCTTGAAAGGAATCGCTGCTCTGGTACACTTGAATTTGGTCAGACCCACGACCGTCACACGGTTATGGCTTGAAAGGAATCGCTGCTCTGGTACACTGTCGCGGTCCAGCGTGTCGGTCGTTATAAAGTTATGGCTTGAAAGGAATCGCTGCTCTGGTACACTATGGGAGATGACGCGCGAGGAGAAGCGCGGGTTATGGCTTGAAAGGAATCGCTGCTCTGGTACACTTTTGATTTTGCAGGGGCCGCGTTTGAACGTGTTATGGCTTGAAAGGAATCGCTGCTCTGGTACACTGGGATCGACTTGGTATGCAGGCGCATCCGCGTTATGGCTTGAAAGGAATCGCTGCTCTGGTACACTTGCGATGGCATGGAGGGTGCGGACGAACTTGTTATGGCTTGAAAGGAATCGCTGCTCTGGTACACTACACCATCACGGACACTGATCACTTGAGCTGTTATGGCTTGAAAGGAATCGCTGCTCTGGTACACTGCGCGGTTGCATACGTATCGTGGGTAGTGAGTTATGGCTTGAAAGGAATCGCTGCTCTGGTACACTTATCGAGCGGGCACGGGTTGTTTTGGTAAAGTTATGGCTTGAAAGGAATCGCTGCTCTGGTACACTCCTGTCTCCTTGAGGGCAAGCATGTACATGGTTATGGCTTGAAAGGAATCGCTGCTCTGGTACACTCGTAATCCCAAGGGGGATCGATCACGATAGGTTATGGCTTGAAAGGAATCGCTGCTCTGGTACACTCGCCTGGGCCATTTTGATCTCGATGCTCGGGTTATGGCTTGAAAGGAATCGCTGCTCTGGTACACTATCGACAAGCGGACAGTTCGTTTTGAAGAGGTTATGGCTTGAAAGGAATCGCTGCTCTGGTACACTTTTGATGAGCCGAGGGAGAACGTAAGCCGTGTTATGGCTTGAAAGGAATCGCTGCTCTGGTACACTTTTGATGAGCCGAGGGAGAACGTAAGCCGTGTTATGGCTTGAAAGGAATCGCTGCTCTGGTACACTCAAGATCGCCATGTCGTCCTTACCCTGCCGGTTATGGCTTGAAAGGAATCGCTGCTCTGGTACACTTTGACCCCCCGGGTACGACAACTATCGACACGTTATGGCTTGAAAGGAATCGCTGCTCTGGTACACTCTTGGATTGCATTCACCATCCCCTTCCGCGGTTATGGCTTGAAAGGAATCGCTGCTCTGGTACACTGACGCCGGGGACGCTCCAGCGGCCATAATGTTATGGCTTGAAAGGAATCGCTGCTCTGGTACACTACGGCCAGTAAAGTATGATGCCAATATCGGGTTATGGCTTGAAAGGAATCGCTGCTCTGGTACACTCAAGCAGCGCGTCGAGGAAACTCATCGTGAGTTATGGCTTGAAAGGAATCGCTGCTCTGGTACACTAGCGCTCAAGTTCGTATCGAGCATCTTGCCGTTATGGCTTGAAAGGAATCGCTGCTCTGGTACACTAGGGTTGTCATCGCAGACGACATTTTTCAAGTTATGGCTTGAAAGGAATCGCTGCTCTGGTACACTTTTGATGAGCCGAGGGAGAACGTAAGCGGTGTTATGGCTTGAAAGGAATCGCTGCTCTGGTACACTATGCGTACGCTGATGTGCAACTACAGCTTGGTTATGGCTTGAAAGGAATCGCTGCTCTGGTACACTTAGCCGCGAGATCGGTGCCGGATCGTTCCGGTTATGGCTTGAAAGGAATCGCTGCTCTGGTACACTCCAATCGGCGGGATAGTGAACGCGTGCACGGTTATGGCTTGAAAGGAATCGCTGCTCTGGTACACTACTGCCGCCGCAAGTAGTTGCGCAATGGCGGCTTACAGAGAAAGATGCACCTAAAAAAGGAGCATCTGCTGCGGTTTTTTCTCCACAGGTTCCTGTTTTTTGCCATAATACGACTCCATCTTGGCGAACTGTGTGTCGGTGAGGGTGAACATCCGCACGCGGCCGTCCGGCGGTACGGACACCCGCACGGCGTTCTTATAGGGCAGCGCACGCTGCTCAGAGCCGAAGAAGCGCGCATACACCGAATACTGAATCTGAGTAAAGCCCTTGTCGAGAAGGGAATTGCGAAACCGCCGATATTCCCGGCGCGCCTCCTTTGTACTTACGGGCAAGTCGAATGCGACAAACAACCACATGCACTTATACCCCGACAGATCCTCCCGTTTGCCCATGGCGCGTCCTTCCAGCGCTCACGCGGCTTGCGCACAATGTTGTGACGGCTTCATGCGCCCGGAAATGAGAGCGTAACTTTCTGGCCCGCAAAGGCACTTACCAGCGACTCGCCCAGGCGGTTCGAGATGTCGAACAGTGTGCGTTTCTCGCCGTTGCATTCGTACCGTTTCTGCAGCGCCCCGATCAGCTCGGCTTTCGATTCCTTGTCGAGGGGCGCCTGAGCGCCCTTCGCATCCACGAGTTTCACCACGGCCTCGTCGACGATCGGCCGCATCGGTTCCATCAGGTCGTCGGCCAGGCAGAATTGGCTGTAGCGGTTGTGATGCTGAATTCCCAGAGACGGATGCAGCCCCGCGGCGCACACCCCGCGCGCTACAATCGCCCGCAGCACTGCGTAGCCATAATTCAAGCAGCGGTTTTGATCGTCGGCGTCATGATTACGCCTGAACGACGGGTCATTGAAGAGCGGCCCCCAGTAGCGGCGTGCGGCTTGGGCTTCAATGTTCTTGGGATCGCCGGAGCGAACTCGACCGGCCAGTGCGCCGATGCCGGCATCAGTGCCCCGCAGCCGCTGGAGGAGCTGCGATTGCGCCTTGACCTTGGCTACTACCACTTGCTGCCACAGCCGTTTCTTGAGGGGAAGCTTGGCATTTGCCTGTGCCGCCATCCGCTCGACCTGAATGTAGTTGCTCGCCAGCGGCAGCAGCATCCCCACCGGCAGGCATTTCTCGTCGCACACGACAAAGGAGCCGCCCTGACGGATCAGCTCTGAAAGAACCGCTTGAGAAAACGTTGTCCTTGGGTGAGATGAGACGACCACACCGATGTCGTCCATAGGCATCGACTCGGTCGGCCCGTCGCCAAGGGTAATTACGAGCTGCCTGTGGCGCACTCTCAGGCAGGCGCCCGTCTGGGATATGTCGATCACCCGTTCAGTCATTGGCCCGGCGTACCTCGCCAAGAGGGGTGACGGTTACTTTTTGGAATTTCATGGATCGAAGACCATTGGGCGTCTTGATGAACCACTCTTTGGCTGCTTTGATGTCCTTCTTCAATCGGGCATCAGTCTGGCTTACAAACTCTACACGGTTGTGCGAAATCACACGCACCACAATGAGCTTGCGTTGGCCGTCTTCTTCTATTGTCGCCATGTCGCCGGAGGTGATTGAGCAAATAAACCGCTTCCCCGGGCCGTCGTATTCCCGCACGACGGGTTCACCCTCCTTGAGGCGGCGGGTCGCCTCAAAAGTGGTTACGACGCTGCCTTCCCACTTCATTTTGCCTTTGGCGTCTTTGCACTCGACAATTTCCATGTGGTGGTTGTAGCCCGGGGCAACGTATCGCCGGCGCTCTCCCTTTGCGACGGGGATTGTGGATATAACGCGCCGCACGCGCACTTTATGGATCGGCCTGCTGCGGGCGCCGTCTTTCGACACCAGAACGGGATGGTTCTTCTCGTCCTCGAACTTCTTCGTATCTCCGCCGAGCTGATCGAGCTTTCGCCGCACTGTTTCACGCACTACCGGGTCGACGATATCAGCGATGTCTTTGGGCTTGAGCTTTGCAAGAGGCACTCGCTGGTGCACACATTCCTTCCCGTTTTCGTCATTGCGCGTTGAGCTGTAGAGCGTGTCTTTGTGCAAGGCCCCGCTCAGCTTGCGCTCGGGCTTGTGACTGACGTCGATCGCATTGACGGCCTTTTTCACGTCCTGGAGAAAGCCGCCCCACGGCTCGGCCACCCGTGCGAAAAGGTGCCGGCGATCGAGGCGGGCGTTCTTCGCGGCGTCGCTGAGCATCTTGATTGTCCCAGGTGTGGTGAGCGCTATGGCCACGGCATCCACGGCGTGGTGGCGGTGATCGTCGCGCGTCTTTCTCGGGCCGTCATTCAGTATGGAGTTGAGCTGCCAGACGCTCCGCACGAAGCCGGTGGCTCCGCCTCGAGTTGCGAAAATGCGCTGCTTGCCGGTTTCATCCTCGCGCCCGCCGTACAGCATGCCGAGGTAGCGCACGGCAAGTCTGCTCGCGTAGCGCGTGTCGTTCAATTGGTTTGTGGCCCATTCTTCGATATCACCGATCTCCTCGATCATGAATCTGCGGAGTTTTTCCTTTCCCGCGTCGCCCGTGAAGTTTTTCACCCGCTGCAGGATTACGCCGTATCGTTCCGGGTCGCTGGTGCCGTAAGCTTCCCAGGGGGTGTTGTTGCGTTTGCGCTTGCGGTTCTCCTCCAGGCAGCAGAGGGTCTTGTTGAGGTACGAATTGTCGAGGCTCCTGCTGAATGGGATGATGTGCTCGACATCGAATTGCGGGCTCTTGCCGAACAACAACCGTGGGGTTATTTTCTTGCCGGTGTAGGGGCATTCCCATTCGCATTCTTCTGCAAGCAAGTACTTCACAACGTCGTCACGCCTGGGATCCGAAATCTTCGTTTCGGCGATAACGGCTTTCCTTGCGCTTTGGCGCCTGGTCTCGTTTTTCCTGTTGCGCTTTGTGATCTCCTGGCGCTGCTTTTTCGTTTTCCTCATGTCGCGTGCCAGCTCGACGTTGATCGCCGCGGGCCTGCCGAACTCGCGGACCACCGAGTTGACCACCTTGCGCAACTCGGTGAGCACCCGGTTGACCACGGGGTTGAGAAGATAAGGAAAGACGTCGCCGGCCAAGGGCAGGAGGTCGTGCACTTCCTCCCGCCTGTGGAATCCCCCGTATTCTTCCTTCACCGCCGTGGCATAGGGAATACCGCTTTCCATCAGAGGCAGCAGCTTGCGGATGGCCTTGAGCGACAGGCGGCAGTAGTCGGGTTCGAGGACCACTTTCGAGAATATGGCGGCGCCTTCGGCGGACAGCCCCCATCGCTTTCGGCCGCGTTTTTCCAGCGCCTCCTCTTTTTCAAAACTGTAGATGTCTTCCACTACCTGGCGGCGGTCTTCTTCCGACAGTTCAAACCATCGCTCGCCGAATATCTGGAACAGTTTCGCGCTGGTGGTGTTGCCCTTAAACCCCTTCTCCCCGCCTTCTTCCCAGTTGAACTTCGCGCCCCCCTTGATCCCGAGCAACCTTCTGGCCCTCCCGAAGGTAAGAGATGCCTGCCTTCCCAGGGTATCTTTCAACGTCTGGATCTGCTCGTGGGAGAATGGCTGTTCGGAGCCGTCAGGGTACATTACGCGCGTGTCGAGTAGTCTCTGCAGCATGCGGAAGCGCTGCGCCTCAAGCCGCAGCCATGGCGCGCGCCGCTGGCCGGGTTCCAGCTCGCAGAAGCCCACGAGGTGGGCCACGCTCTTGAGGGGCCGCTGGTCGAAGATGCACTTCTGGAGCGTTTTGCGCACGTCGCCGGTCAGAAGGTCCGGGTTGTGCGCCGATTGCGCGTCCATGATTGCATTGAATTCGTGTTCAAACATGTCCCTTGAAGTCCACCGGCTTCGTATTCGATCTTCTTCCGGGGCAAGCCCCGCGAAATATTCGCCGAGGGTTCTTGCGCCGGCTTGGTGGATTTTCTTTGTCAATTCGGTGATGCCCTCACTGACCTTGCCGAGCTCCTTTTTATCTTCAGCGGCATCAATGAGTTTGTTGCTCTTGAACCCTCGTCGCTGGCCGAGATGGTAGAGCGCCCGCCCAAGCTCATAAGGCTCGAGCTTTTCATCGAGGGCGCGTGTTCGGAGGAAGTAAGGAAGGATGTGAGCAAACCGTGCGGCATCTTCACCGTCGGGCCGGAATTTCTTCAGGAGATTCTTGTCGAGTGCGGGTATGATTATTGTCGGGTCGCCCTCGGGCAGCAGATCGTGCGCCTGCAGGCGATGAAGCAGTTTGCGCATGCGGCGCTTGCGGCGGTCGCCCTGGCGGCGGGCCTGCCGAGCCTCGCGCCGTTTGACGTTGCGCGACACGCCTCTTCCCTCGCCGATGTTGTTGTCCATCCCCGGCTCGAAAATGCGCGCTCCTGTTGCCAGGATTTTCCCCGATTGCTTCTTCTTATCGTAGCGGACAGCGGCCCAACCAACAGACGCCACGCCGAGGTCGAGGCCCAGTACATAGCTCCCTGTGTTTTTCATCGCAAATTCCGACCAGCGCAGGTACATCCTCCCCCACCTTGGGTGGCGATCGGGGTGTTGGCATTATACCGTAGATGACGGGTGGTAGCAAGAGGATGTTGAGCGAAAGGTTGAGTTTTGGGTTTTCTTGC
>Ga0114922_10000619_pt1 | contig 34209 bp, 27 predicted proteins | sample AartaG_FD_100975 | JGI IMG/M metagenome (GOLD analysis project Ga0114922, IMG submission 100975) | Deep subsurface microbial communities from Aarhus Bay to uncover new lineages of life (NeLLi) - Aarhus_00045 metaG | ecosystem: Environmental > Aquatic > Marine > Oceanic > Sediment | place... | reverse complement strand
TCGAAGTCCAGATCGTCGGCTCCCGGCGTTGTCCTGTCCTGCGGGCGCGTCAACCAGAGCAGCACGGGGTGTCGCGCCTCTTTGAGTTCGAGGGACTTCGCCCCGGCCAGTTGCGGTTTGCACATTTGGAAGGCGTTGCTCATCAGGCCCTTGGCCCGCACCAGGTCCACGTCGCCCAGGCGGTCCACGGCCGCCCTTATGTTGTCGCACTCGGCGCCGATGTGCCGCGTGAGCTGCCACAGTATCTTGCGCACCTCCTCCTCTTCTTCGGCCAGGGCGGCGCTCAGGTCGTTGCCCGGCTCGATGATCTCCATCGGCTCGATGTAAAGCGTGGCCCCGCTGTCCGAAGCGCCGTGCACCAGGCCCTGGACCTCGTGCTTGCGGTAGGCATTGACAGGCAGCACGTAGCGGTCGCGGCATATGGTCGGGTTCTGGTACTGGAGGTGAGGGCGAACGTCGGCATGCTCGACCAGCCGGCGCAGGATGCTCTCGATCTTCTTGCGCAGCGTCTGGATGTGGCGGCGCACCGCTCGCAGCTCCGGGCTGGCCCCGTCCAGCACCATGCCGGAGGCGTCAACCGAGGAGCGGATCCTCTGGACGAGCTCGGGCTGCTGGGGAATGGACTCGCCCATCGCTGCCAGGGAAGGGGCGCTGCTTGCCAGTCGACGAAGCGAGTTGCCAACCCGGTTGGCGACATCCATGCATTCGGTAATGCGCCAGAGGACCGAAGGTTCCAGCGGCCCGCCTCCGGCGGCGGCGCGCTCTGCGGGCACCGTCACGTCTTCGACCGGCCCGATCGGCAATGTGAACCCCTCGGCCAAGGCGCGCGCCATCTCGGTCGTTTGCTGCAATGCGCGCGTGACCTCGAAGCGCTCGTGCAGCGGCTGGAGCGCCTGCACCTTGCGCTTGCCGCGCGAGGTGACGGCGTAGCCGGCGAGGATTTCCTTCACCTTGCCGAACTCCAGCACCCTGAGCACATCGGTGTCCATTTGCTCGTTTGCGTCCTCAATGGCCGCGTGCCAAGTCCGTCCGACCTTGAGTCTGCCCGCAGAGACCCGGTTGCATGGAGCCATTGTATGCAAAGCGGGAAGCAGGACGAAAGGGCAGGGCGCCTGAGGCAGACGAGGTCCGAGCAGGCATCCCTGCCGGCCGCCCCCGTTCATGCCCGGCTACCGCTCACCCGACGTGCCGGGCCCACGGATGCGTCGGCCCGGCTTCACGTGGCTGTTCGGGCGTGTGCGCAATGGCCCCCCCGGGCCCTGCAAGAGCCAGCCATGAGCCTTTTCGCGAGTGCGGCCACGTCTTCTTCAAGGATTGCCGGCCCTGCAAAGGCCAGCCACAAGCCTTCTCGCGCGTGCTCCCACGTCTTCTCCAAGAATCACCGTTTCACTTGAAGGTCTCCAGACCTTCAGTTATGCTGATTGTTGAGAATGAATGTCAATAGCAAAGTGCCTGGGGGCGCCGGAACGCAGGCAGGCGGGCCCTCGCCCTTCGTTTCCTTTCGTGCGTATCTGGCTGCGCGAGGGCTGCGCCTGACGGCTCAGCGGAGGTTGGTGCTCCAGGAGGCCTTCCAGAGGTCCCGTCACTTCACGGCCGAGGAGCTCCACGAGGAGTTCCACAATGCCGGTGCCAGCGTTTCCCTTTCCACGGTCTACCGCACGCTGGGCCTGCTGAGCCAGGCCGGCCTGATCAAAGAGGTGCTTCAGTGCCGAGGCATGGCGAGCTACGAGGCGGTCTTCGGCCAGGCTCACCACGATCACATGCTGTGCGTCAGGTGCGGGAAGGTGATCGAGTTCCGCGACACCGGCATAGAGGCGCTCCAACGCAACATCTGCCGCGAACACGGCTTCACCGCCACGGAACACCGGTTGGGAATCCGCGGCATCTGCCGCGAATGCCGGGCCGCCGAACAGCGCGAGGACTGATGAATGGCGATGCCTCTGGACCTGCTGCCAGCCGGAAAGAGCGCGGTCGTGGTCGGCCTGCAAGGGGGACGGGGAGTGATGAGGAAGCTGGACGCGATGGGCCTGCGCCCCGGCAAGGGGGTGCGCATGTTGAGCTCCCAGTTCATGGCCGGGCCCATCACCGTGCTGGTCAACGGCCGGCAGGTGGCGATGGGTCGGGGGATAGCCAGAAGGATCCTGGTGCGCGCGGCGGACTGAGCCAGTGGCCCGAGACAATCCCGACAATCGGACGGCGACAGCCGAACACCCCCGCGTCCTGCTGATGGGCAACCCCAACGTGGGCAAGAGCGCCGTCTTTTCCCGCCTGACGGGTGCCCACGTCATCGCCTCCAACTATCCCGGCACCACGGTCACCTTCACGGAGGGCCGGATGAGGGTTGGTGAGCGTGCCTGCAGAGTGATCGACGTGCCCGGCACGTATACGCTTGAGCCGACCAGCCGCGCCGAGGAAGTGGCCGTCGAGATGCTCAAGGACGACGACATCGTCGTCAACGTCGTGGACTCCACCAACCTGGAGCGCAACCTGAACCTGACCCTCCAGTTGCTGAACCGCGACGTGCGCATGGTCGTCGCCCTGAACATGTGGGATGAGGCGCTGGAGCACGGCATCAAGATCGACGTGGAGCGGCTGGCCGAGCGGCTCGGCGTGCCGGTCGTTTCCACCTGTGCCATCAGCGGCGAAGGCATGAGAGAACTGCGCGACACGCTGGCGGATGCTCGGCGCGCGCCCGCTCCCCTCGGCGACGAAGACAGGTGGGCGGCCATAGGCAAGATCGTCGACGAAGTCCAACAGATGGAGCACCGACATCCGACCATCGGTGAGGAGCTCAGCCACGCAACCGTTCATCCCGTCTTCGGGCCGATCTTCGCCGTCCTGGTTCTGGCCGTGTCTTTCGAGGTGGTGCGGTTGGTCGGCGAAGGCCTGATCGCATACGTGGCGGAGCCGATCTTCGAAGGGCTGTGGCAGCCGGCCATGCAGAGGCTGTCGGCCGCACTCGGCTCGGGAGGCTTCATCCATGACCTTCTGGTCGGCGAGCTCGTCGACGGCCACGTCAGCTTTGGCGAGTCCTTCGGAGTGCTCACCACCGGGTTCTACATACCGTTCGCCGCCGTTCTGCCCTACGTTTTCTCCTTCTACATCGTGCTGGGCATTCTGGAGGACAGCGGCTACCTGCCTCGGCTCGGCGTGTTGGCCGACAACGTGATGCATCGGCTCGGGCTTCACGGGCTCTCCATCGTGCCGATGCTGCTCGGCCTGGGCTGCAACGTGCCGGGCGCGCTGGCGCTGCGCGTGCTGGAGACGCGCAAGGAACGGTTCATCGCTGCCACCCTCCTGGCCATCTGCGTGCCTTGCATGGCGCAGACCGCAATGATCGCCGGCCTGCTGGGCCAGTACGGCGCCCTGGGCTTTCTGCCCGTGTTCGGCACGCTCTTCCTGCTCTGGCTGGTGCTCGGCAGCGTCCTGAAACGGGTCATCGGCGGGACGACGCCCGAGATCCTCCTGGACATCCCGCCGTACCGCCTGCCGTACTGGAACGCGCTGCTCAAGAAGCTCTGGATGCGCATGAAAGGGTTCCTGAAGGAGGCCATCCCGTACGTGCTGCTGGGCGTGCTGATCGTGAACCTGCTCCATACCTTCGGCGTCATCGCGGTGCTGAGCCGGCTGTTCGCTCCCGTGATGTCGAGGGTGCTGGGCCTGCCTCCGGAGGCGGTGGGGGCGCTGGTCGTCGGATTCCTGAGGAAGGACGTGGCGGTGGGCATGCTGGCGCCGCTGGGGTTGAGTTTGAAGCAGCTCGTAGTGGCCAGCGTGGTGCTGACGGCCTACTTCCCGTGCGCGGCGACGTTCGTCATGCTCTACCGCGAGCTGGGCGCTCGGGACATGGCCAAGTGCGCGGCCATCATGCTGGTGGTGGCGTTCGGCGTGGGCGGCCTGCTGAACCTGGTGATGACCGGCCTCAGCTTCTGACCTGGGCACGATCAGGTCTGGCCGGCGTGTCCCACGGCAGACCGGAGCGCCCCCCGGCCGGCTTCCGGACCATCCGCCGCGAGGAGGTCCCGGGCGCGGCGGACGTGGCTTTCCTGTGCGGCGTCGAAGAGCACACCTCCCCCGGTCCGGCAGTGTTCAATCAGACCATCGTACGGACGAAGCAACGCCGCCTCGAGCAGTTCCAGGTTCGTCTTCTGCTTCGCGGAAATGAAGACGACCTCGGCGGCGGCCATCTCCGGCGGCGGCTTGGGCGACGGCGGCCCTCCTTGCAGCAGGTCGATCTTGTTCCCGACCAATATGGCCCGGGCGTTCCGGTTCACGTCCGGCAGCCAGGCCAGGAGCGACTCCGGGCCTGCCGTCACGTCCCAGAGCAGAAGGGCAACGTCGCAGCTTGACGCCAGTTCCCGGGCGCGCTCGATCGCCTGGTGCTCCAGCTCGTCCCGGGCGCGTCCGACGCCGGCGCAGTCCAGCAACTCGAACGGCACGCCACGCAGGGAGACGATCTCGGCCACCACGTCCCGCGTGGTGCCGGGCTCGTGGTGCACGATGGCGCGCTCCTCCTCCAGCAGCGCGTTCAGAAGCGTGGACTTGCCGGCGTTGGGCGGACCCAGCAGCGCCACCCGCGGCGGCCGCAGCAACGCGCGGCCGAGCGCCGCCGTCTCGAGCAGCCGGTCCAGCCGGCCCCCGGCCTCTTCGACTCGCCCGGCGGCCAGCGCTTCCTTGATCGCGGCCAGTTCCCGACTCAGGGCGCCTTCTGCCTGGTGCAGGAGCATGCCTGCCGCCAGGCGGGTGGACGCGCGGGGAAGGCGCGCGAGGGCCTGCGCCCTGATCGCACCGGGTTCCAGGGGCAGTCCGTCGTCCCCTGACGGGGCGGCCAGATCGCGCCAGGCGACTACTTCGGCGCCGGCCTCCTCGAGACGCGCCAGCACCGCCCGGACCGCCACGACGCCGCCGTGGCAGTTCACCTCGAACCGGGGCTCCGGGCCCTCGCCTTCGCCGGCCGGCCGTGCGACGATGACCTCGTCGAGGACGTCGCCGTTGCGCCGGATGGTTCCGTGAGCTATCCCGCCAGGCTGGATCTCGCTTGCGCGGCGCTTCGTGCCATGGAATGCGCCGTCCAGGATCTCGGCCGCCGCCGGACCGACGACGGCGATGATGCCGATGCCGCCCTCGCCGAGGGGCGTGATGACGGCGGCGCGCGTGGTCTGGCGATGCGTGTCGTCGGGCATGGGATCGGCCCAGGGGCCAGAGCTTGACGGACTTCGGCTCATTCTATACCATCAGGCATGAAGCTTCACGCAGCTCGTTGATGCGCCTTCTCTGCCCGGATCGGGATCGAGAGCCATGATTGTCATCCTCAAGCGAAGCGCCACCGAAGAGCAGGTTCAGCGTGTATGCGCGGTGATCGAAGAGGCGGGCTTCAAGGCGCACGTCTCTCGCGGCGAGGAGCGAACGATCGTCGGCGCCATCGGCACTTCCCCGGAGATGCGGCCGCGGCTGATGGAGATGTTCGCCGGGCAGTCCTTCGTGGACCGCGTCGTTCCCGTGCTGAAGCCCTATAAGCTGGTCAGCGTCGAGGCGCGGGCCGGGCGCAGCGTGGTGGAGGTGGGCGGCGTGCCGGTGGGCGTCGGTCACTTCACGGTGATCGCCGGGCCGTGCGCCGTCGAGAGCGAGGAGCAGGTTATGACGGCGGCCCGGGCCGTCAAGGAGGCCGGCGCGCGCCTGTTGCGGGGGGGCGCGTACAAGCCTCGCACTTCGCCTTACGACTTCCAGGGCCTGGGCGAGGACGGCCTGAAGATGCTGGCTGCCGCCCGCGACGAGACGGGCCTGCCCGTCGTGACCGAGGCCCGCAGCCCCGGCCACGTGGAGACGGCCGCGCGCTACGCCGACGCCATCCAGATCGGCGCGCGCAACATGCAGAACTTCGACCTGCTGACCGAGGCCGGGCGCAGCGGCCTGCCCGTCGTGCTCAAGAGGGGCCTGGCTGCCACGGTCGAAGAGTGGCTCAAGGCGGCTGAATACGTCGCCAGCGTCGGCAACATGAACATCATTCTCTGCGAGCGGGGCGTGCGGACCTTCGAGCAGTCGCTGCGTTTCACTCAGGACCTGGCCATCGTGCCCGTGGTGCAGGAGCTCTCCCACTTGCCCGTCATCGTGGACCCGTCTCATGCGAGCGGCAGGCGTCGGCTGGTGCCGCCGGTCTGCCGGGCGGCCGTGGCGATCGGGGCGGACGGCCTGCTGGTTGAGGTCCATCCCGATCCGGACAGGGCCCTGTGCGACCCGGCCCAGCAGCTCCGGCCCGAGCAGTTCCGTCAAGTCATGCAGCAGGTGCGCGACCTGGCCGCGGTCATGGGGCTGTCGGTCTGAGTACGCCCTGTTCGCTCGCTGTCTGCCTCCCCCGTCGCGGATAGGACAGGCGCATGCTGAACGAGTGCAAAAGAAAAGTGCTGCCGAACGGGCTCCGCGTCCTCGGCGTGGAGAACCCGGCCCTCCACTCCTTCGTGTGCTCCGTGTACGTTCGCGCCGGGCCGCGCTTCGAGTCGCGCGAGGAGACGGGCCTGACGCATCTCCTGGAGCACATGGTGATGCAGGGCTCGGAGAAGTACCCGACCTCAAACGCCATCATGCGCGGCGTCGAGGATCTGGGCGGCGTTATAGACGGAGCCACGTATCCCGAGTACGTGAACTTCAGCTTCGGCGTGCATCGCAAACACTGGCGCAAGCTGATGGACATCGCGGGCGACGTTCTGCGCCGTCCGCTCTTTGCGCCCGCCGCGCTCGAGAAGGAGAAGCTCGTCGTCGCCCAGGAGATATCCCATCACCGGGATCAGGACGGTCGCAACATCAGCGCCTCGGAGCTCGGCTACTGCCTGTTCTTCAAGGGCTGCGCGGATGAGGCGGGCACCCGGGGCACACCCGCTCTGCTCGGGCGCTTCGACGGCGAAGTCGTCACTCGCTTCTACCGGAGGTTCTTCGCTCCGGCCAACATGGTGGTGTGCCTGGCTGGTGGGTTCGACTTCGGCGAGGTGATGGAGTCGGTGGCGGAATCCCTCGGGCAAATGGAGGCGGGAGCCGGTCCGAACCTGTTGATCCCTCCGGCACCGTTCGAGCCGGCGAGGGCCTTCTACCGTTTCACGGAATCGCTGCCGGTGGCGGACGCGCTGCTGTGGCATCGGGGCTATGCACTCGGCGATCCGTCCCTGGACGCAGCGCGGGCGATCAACCACGCGCTCGGGGGCGGCCTGAGCTCGCGCCTGTTCACGCGCGTCAGGGAGGAGCTGGGCCTCGTCTACGACATCAGCAGCCACCTGCAGGGCCACGCCGACACGGGCAGCCTGGGCGTGTTCCTGAGCGTAAGCGTTGAGAACCTCGTGCAGGCGGTGGCGGCCGCGCTGGACGTGGTGGCGCGGACCGCCGAAGAGGGTCTGACGGAGGCGGAGCTGGCCAGGTACAAGGAGAGCGTCCGCTGTGGGATGGACATGCTGTGCGACCGGGCCACGCACCTGGCGGATTGGTTCGGCAGACAGGAGTTGCTGCTCGGGCCGGACGGGGTGACAACGCCACGGGAGTACGTCAGACGACAGGAAGCCCTGACGCTCGAGCAGTTGGCGCAGGTGGCCAGACACGTGCTGACCGACGAGCCGAAGGGCTTCGTCGTTGTGGGACCTTACGGAGAGGAGGAGCGAGCGCGGCTGCGCGAGCTCTTCCTTGCCAGAGAGGCGGATGCCTGCCCGGCGCCCGAGCCGCCTGAGGCGCGTTCCGGAGCGGGTCCGCCCACGTCGATTCGGCGCGATCGCGATCGCACCTGAGGATATGGAAGGAGGCAGAACCTCGATGTCCAACGTGAAACTGCCGGAGCCGAAGACGAAGGGCGAGATGTCGGTCGAGGAAGCGGTGCAGCGCCGACGAAGCCGGCGGCATTTCACGGATGCGCCCCTTACGCTGGAGCAGCTCGGCCAGTTGCTCTGGGCCGCTCAGGGCACTGCCGAGCCGGGCGGTCGCAGGCGGACGGCGCCGTCCGCGGGCGCGGCCTACCCGATGGAGCTCTTCGTGGCGGTCGGGCCGAAGACGGTGGGGGAACTGGGGGCCGGCGTCTACCGCTACGTGCCGGCCGGGCACGAACTGGAGGAGGCCCTCGACGGCGACGTGCGCGCACAGATCGCCGAGGCCGCGCTGGGGCAGGATTTCCTGGAATCCGCCCCGCTGGATCTGCTGATGGCGGCTGACTACGGGCGGAGCTCCGCCCGGTACGGCGAGCGTGCCCCGCGTTACGTCCACATGGAGGCAGGCCATATCAGTCAGAATGTCTACCTCCAGGCGGAGGCGCTCGGTCTCGGCACCGTGGCCGTGGGTGCCTTCAGGGATGAGGCAGTGGCGCGCGTGTTCGGCCTCCCTTCGCACCTGACGCCGCTGTACCTCATGCCGATCGGGCACCCGGAGTGACGTCGGGACGCAATTGCCATGGAAAAGGTATTGCAACGCCGGACATGACCCACTAGAATAGGATAATCGGGGCTGGTCCTCGGCAGCCGGAACCGGGTTTCGCCGGCTGAACTTCCATCTCGTTCTTAGGGGATGGTGCACCTGCAGGAGGGCGCGGATGGACAGAGGAAACGGCGTGGAAGCGGCTGTCCTGTTTGAAGAGAGCGGGCTGACGTACGACGACTTCATTCTGCTGCCCGGCTACATTGATTGCCCCCTGAGTGGGATCCTGCTGGAGACCAAGCTCACGCGCGAGATCGCCATCAAGATACCGGTCGTGAGCTCTCCCATGGACACTGTCACCGAAGGGCGCATGGCCATCTACATGGCGCTGCTCGGCGGCATAGGCATCATCCACTACAACAACACGGTCGAGGAGCAGGTCGCCGAGGTCAAGAAGGCCAAGCGTTTCGAAAACGGCTTTATCGTGGACCCGGTCGTGCTCTCCCCGGAGGACCGGATATCGGACGTGGACGCCATCAAGCGCGAGCACGGGTTCAGCGGCATCCCCATCACGCAGAACGGGAAGGTCGGCGGCAAGCTGGTCGGCATCGTGACGGGACGGGACATCGACTTCGAGCCGGATCGCACCAAGAAGCTCCGTGACGTCATGACCACGGACCTCGTCACGGGCCCCGTCGGCATCACGCTGCTCGAGGGCAACCGCATCCTGCGCGAGAGCAAGAAGGGCAAGCTGCCCCTCGTGGACGAGGACGGGAACCTGGTCTGTCTGATGAGCCGCACGGACCTGCGCAAGAACCAGGACTTCCCCCTGGCCAGCAAGGACGAGGCCAAGCAGCTCCTGGTCGGCGCCGCCGTCGGTACCCACGAGGAGGACAGGGACCGCATGGAGGCCGTCGTCGAAGCCGGCGCCGACGTGATCGTGCTGGACAGCGCGCAGGGGTTCTCCACGTTCCAGGTCGACATGATTCGCTGGGCCAAGGGCAAGTACCCCGGGCTGCAGATCATCGCCGGCAACGTGGTCACCACGGGGCAGTGCGCGGGCCTGATCGAGGCAGGCGCGGACGCACTGCGGGTGGGGATGGGCTCCGGCTCCATCTGCATAACGCAGGAGACGGTGGCCGTCGGCCGCTCGCAGGCCAGCGCAGTCTATTACTGCTCGCGATTCTGCCGGCAGAAGGGGGTGCCGGTCATCGCGGACGGCGGCATCACGTCAATCGGGCACGTCGCCAAGGCGCTGGCTATCGGCGGTTCGGCCGTCATGCTCGGCTCCCTGCTGGCAGGCACGGAGGAGGCGCCCGGCGAGTACTTCTACGAAAGCGGGGTGAAGGTGAAGCGCTACCGCGGCATGGGCTCGCCCGAAGCCATCGCCGCCCGCGGCGCCAGGCGCTACATGGAACGCGACGAGGCCATCAAGGTCGCCCAGGGCGTCAGCGGGACCGTCGTGGACAAGGGGTCGGTCGTCGACTACGTGCCCTACCTGATGCAGGGCCTCCGGCACGCGCTCCAGGACGTCGGGTGCAACTCCATTGCCGAACTGTATGAGGCGTCGGCCGCCGGCCGCGTCAGGTTCGAGCAGCGCACTCCCTCTGCCCGCGTCGAGGGCGGCGTGCACAGCCTGCACTCCTTCCAGGAGCCCCACCGTTTCGGCCGGTCGCAGCCCTGAGGTCCCCGCTCTGCCGTGGAACCGCCTGGGGCGGTTCTCCGCCGCCTTGATTTTGCCTTCCTTCCGGCCTTAACCTTCGCGTGTGACCCCCGCTCGCACTGCATCCGCGCACGCCGGCGGGGCAGCAGCTTCGGATTGCGCGTGTTCCCAGTGGCCGCCGAAGGAGTCGGCAGTTGTTCGGCCGGAGGCTCACCATTCTGCTGTGCGCAGTCTTGCTGGCCGGGCTCACACTCGTGGCCCGCCTGGCGCAGATGCAACTCGGCTGGCGGCACCTATTCGTCAAGGAGGACTACACCCGCGCCACCGGCAGCCACCTGGTCGAGACGGTGCGCGGCGGCATCTACACGCGCTGGGGCACGCCGCTGGCCAGGCAGGTTGCGGCCTTCGGCGTTGGGGTGCACTTCGCCAAGCTGGCCGAGGACGACTGGCAGGGGCCGCTGTCCCGGCTCTGCGACGTGCCGGCCGATACGCTGATCGCCGTGGCCGCTGAGAAACGCCAGTGGGTGGAGCAAATGGAGGCCCGCGTGCAGGCCCGGCAGATGGAGCGCGAGGGGCGGGCCGACATCCGCGTCGCCGAGCGTTACCAGTACCATTGCGTGGTCGACGACGTCTCGACGGACATCGCCGCCCTCATCCGAACCCAGCCCGGCCTGTTGCCGGACGCCGTGGTCGGGCGCAAGCACATCCCCGGCGTCGTCGTCCTGGAGCGCACGCGTCGCGAATACGAAAACGGCTCGCTATGCCCGCACGTCGTCGGCCGCGTGGCCCCCGTTAGCCCCGAGACGTGGGACAGCCTGGTCGAGCAGGAGCTCGCCTGGACGATGGGCCAGCCGTTCTCGCAGACCAGCGGGCGCTACGCGATGGACGACCGCCTCGGCGTGAGCGGCGTCGAGAAGTCCTGCGAGCGTGCGCTGCGCGGCAGCCGCGGATACGTATTGAACTACCTGGACTTCGGCGTGCTGAGCGTGCAGCGAAGATCGGAACCGATCCCGCCCGAGCGTGGACGCGACGTCTACCTGACCATCCGGGAGGACTTCCAGCGGGCGGCTAACGCGGCCCTCGCCCGCGCCGCTGCCGAGGAAGAGCTCGACTTCAAGAGCGGCGCCCTGGTCTTTATTGACGTCAGGGACGGCGCCGTGCTCGCCGCCGCAACCTACCCGAGCTACGACCTGGGCACTTACGGAGACGACTTCAAGGAGTTTCTGGCCAATCCCCATCACCCGCTGCTGTTCCGACCCTTGCAGGCGGCGCTGCCGACGGGTTCGGTCTACAAGGTGGTGACGGCCACGGCGGCGCTGGAGGAGGGGGCAATCGTCCCGGAGACGACGTTCACCTGTCCCGGGTCGCAGGTGTTCGGGAATCGCTCCTGGGACTGCGCGTCCAGATGGGGCCACGGCACGCTCTCGCTGGTGCCGGCGATCGAGCATTCCTGCAACGTCTACTTCTATAACGCCGGCCTCCGGGCCGGCGGGGAGGCGCTGGCGCGTTGGGGCAGGGCGTTCGGCCTCGGCATGCCGACCGGCGTCGACCTGCCCTCCTATGCACGCTCGGGACGCGTCCCCGAGCCGCGCAGCATGTTCGGCACGCTGAACCTGTCCATCGGCCAGGGCCAGCTCCTGTGCACCCCCCTCCAGGTGGCGAACATGATGGCGGCCGTGGCCAACGGGGGCAGGCTGTACACCCCCCATTTCTTCGACCACGCCAGGGACGCTGACGGCGACGTCGTGGAGACGTATGCGGGTAGTTCGGTCCAGGTCCCTGTGAAGGAGGCAACGCTGGCAACGGTGCGCGAGGGACTGCGGCTGGTGGTCGAGAGCGGCACGGCACGGCGGGCGCTGCTCGACCCGTACCGGGCCGCGGGCAAGAGCGGGACCGCTGAGACGGGCATCACGAAGGTCTTCCACGCCTGGTTCGCCGGCTACGTGCCTCACGACGACCCGAAGATCGCCTTCGCCCTGGTCAGCGAGCGCACGTCGCTCCACGGTGGCGAGATAGCCGTCATCGTGCGCTACGCCCTGGAGCAGCTCTGGGACGACGAGAAGGACGACCTGCCGCTCTGAGGCCGCCCGGTTTGAGGCCCTCCTCAGCGCAGGACGATGGTGGCCCGCTCCCGGAACTCCTCGGGGCCAAGCTCGCCCTCGGCGAAAGCGTCGACGTCCCGTTTCTTGACGTGGATGGTCAGGACGGTTCCCTCCCCGGCGTTACCACGGAATCCGGCTGCTCTCGGTGTGCCGAAGGCGCCTCCCCCGGGTCCTCCAAACCCGAAGCCGGTGTAGGCTGTTGCGGCTCCGCCAGTCACCACGACGGCGATGGACTCGTCCGACTCGAGCCGCATGTTGCTCGCCTCCTTGAGCACCTCCAGCAGGGCGTCCCGCACCATGTCCGCCGTTGGCGCCGTCGGCACCCGACGAGTTGTCCGCCGCGCCGGGGGCGGGCCCGCGATGCGGCCAGCGCCCGGACGCACCACACCCGCGCTTGCAGCGCGCCGGCTCGGGTACCTAAGCGGGGGCGGGGCTCCCGGGCGGGCGACCTGCACCTCAGCTTCTGGCCTTGCTGGTTCCATTGGCCCCCTCATCATGTATGGCGCCGCCGGTGAGAACGTCTGCGCTGGTCGGCGCAGCTCTTGCTTAGCCCGCTCCCAGCGCGACTCCTGTTCGCGCGGCGCTTCCGGCCCGCCGGGCACGCTCCCGACGAGGGCGGGCCTGACCTTCAGCAGAAACAGGGCGCCGTAGCCATCAAGGTAGAGGCACTGTCGCCTCTCCCCGTCGAACAGCGGCGTGAAGGGCCCGTAAGTGGCGCGCGGGACGTGCTCCTCCCCCAGGGCCTCGCGGAGCGCGCCCTGCAGGATGTGGGACATGATCTCCATGTCCTCGACGAGGGCGTCGGCGCGCTCGGGATCCAGCTCCTTCGCGGGCACCAGGATCAGTGGCACGGGCGGCGGTTCCGGCATCGGAACGGTCGCCTGTTCGGCCGCCCTGCGCGGTACGCCCAGCGCCTCAATGCGCTTGGCCGGCCGCAGGTTCAGTTCCCTCATCTCATCTTCGTCCTGGGCCAGCCGGGCCGCGTGTTCCGCCGCCACTGCGGCCGCCGCGGCCACTCGTTCCGCCGCCACTGCGGCCGCGTCCGGCCCTCTCTGCTCCTGCCCTTTCGTGTCCATGGCCCTTGCGTAGCCCCCGAGGAGGGCCAGCGCGACCAGCACGGTTGCTGCTTTGCTGAATGCGTTCATCTTCATCCTCCCTAATCGGCTTGAGCTTGGTCTGAAGGCGGTTCTGGAACCGCTGCTTCGGGGTAGGTGTATGTAAGAACGGAGGCCATCTGCCTGCGCGTGCGGGCGAACTCCTGCTCGGTCAGCGCCGCGAAGGTCAGCAGGTCGTCCCGCCGCGTACTGTCGAAGGCGGCGGCGTACCGGTTCAGCAGACGGGTTGTGTCGGCCTTCGCCGCCGAGAGAGTCGCCAGCGCCATCTCGTTCATGTCTTCCTGGACGTCGGCGCGGATGTCCTGTTTGAGCCGCGATTCCGCGTCCGCCAGGGCGGCCCGCCATTCGGCGCGCAGCTCCTCTGTATCGGCCGTCCCGCGCGAGGACACGCGCCCGACGCCGAACCCCACGGCAAGGAGCAGGAGCGCGGCGACCGCCCAGCGCAAGGCCGGGCGGAGCCAGAGGACCAGCGGGCGCTTTGCCTCCACCTGCCATGCGTCCAGCTCTCCCATCGCGCCGCGCCACTCGGCGACGGCCCGCCGGCATTCGTCGCAGCTCTCCAGGTGCTCCTCGAGCGCCGAGTGCGTTCGGCGGTCTAGCTCCCCGTACAGATACTCCATCCACTGCCCTGGTTTCGGATGCTCCATTTCTCTGCTTTCTTTCTCTTGCTCTTACTCCTACTCCTACTCTTACTCGTCTTCTCTGTTATTCGTTATCTGTCACGCGTTGTTCGTCGCTCGCCGTCCACTTACCACTTCTCATTTCTCACTTCTACCTTATCCTCCCTCCCCGAAGGGCCGCAGCAGGCGCGCCAGCCGCGTTAGCGCCTCGGCCATGCGGGACTTGACCGTGCCTTCCGGAATGTCCAGCACCTGCGCGATCTCCCGGAACTTCAGGCCCTCGTAATGCCGCAAAACGACCACGCTGCGGTAGTGCTCCGGCAGTTCGGTCAGCGCGGCTCGCACCGCTTCGGCGCGCTCCTGCTTCACGGCCCGGGCTGCAGGCCCTGCCGTGGGCGACGCGGGCGTTGCCGTAACGGCGTCCTGCCCATCTCCCTCGATCTGTACGGCCGTCTCGGGCCGCCGCAGAATCTTTCTCTGTTCGTCCACGCACAGGTTCAGCGCGATGCGCCAGAGAAAGGTCGAGAAGCGCGCCCTGTGCTCGAAGGAATCCGACTTCGCAAAGACTCGCGCGAAGGCCTCCTGCGCCAGGTCCTCGCCGCGATGGGCGTCGCCCGTCATTCTCGTGCAGAGCCGCCGGATGGGCCCGCCCCAGCGGCGCATCAGCAGCGCGAATGCCCGTGCGTCGCCGTGGTTCTGCACGCGCAGCATCGCCTCCTCGTCGCTGAGCGCAAGAAGGGACGAAAGGCGTGACATCAACGAACGGCCCTCAGGTTTGCCATCGCCCGGCTGTGTCGGCGGTTCCATGCGTGGGTCTCACGGCGACCCCGGTGCCGGTGCACCTGCCTCACCACGTTAGACGCCGGCGGGCCCCGTTTGGATCGGAAAGGACTGGCATCCCGTCGGCGGATCAAGCGGACCCTCGCCCGCACGCTTTGTTACTGCTCGGCGCGGTCCACGTCCCATTGGAGATCCTCGGCGCGGAGCTCCACGGAGGTGCGGCCCCGGTAAGTGTTGATGACCGGCTCGAAGGCGAGGGAGAAGGGCTCGCCCTTGCGCGCGCGCAGCTCGTCGATCCAGTCGGCCCGCCGCATCGCGATGACCCGAACGGTCGTGCGCCCCTGGCGCACCATGAAGGTCAGATGGTTGCCGTTGCTTCCCACGATGCGCGGGCTGCCGACCAGACGCAGGTCGGAGGCCACGAAGATCGGCTCCGGGTTGCCCTTGCCGAACGGCTCCAGCAGGCCGATCTCCTTGACCAGCGCGAGGTTCAAGGAGCCGAGCTCGACGTCGGCGTCGAGGGCCAGCTCGGGCACTCCCGGCTCGGTTCCCAGCACTCCGCGCGCCCTCTCGTCCATGTGTTCCTTGAAGGCCGCCAGGTTCCCTGCGCGAAGCGAGAGGCCGGCCGCTCCCTCGTGTCCCCCATATCTTTCCAGCAGGTGGGCGCACTGCTTGACGGCGTCGAAGAGCGAGAAGCCGGGGATGCTCCGTCCGCTGCCGTGCAGCAAGTCATCCTCGGCGGCGAAGACGAAGGCCGGCCGCCAGTAACTCTCCGCCAGGCGCGACGCCACCAGGCCGACGATCCCCTGGTGCCAGTCGGGACTCGCCAGGACGATGCAGCCCTGCTGCTGCAACTGCCCGCTCTCGGCCAGCAGCGCTTCGGCCTGTCGCAGCGCAGCGTTCTGCGCGTTGATGCGCAGCCGGTTCTGCTGTTCGAGGTGCTCAGCCAGGTCCGCTGCGTGGCCCTCGTCGCACGTGGTAAGCATGTCGACTGCGGCGCGGGCGTCGCCCATGCGTCCGGCGGCGTTCAGCCTGGGCGCCAGGCGGAAGGCCACGTCCTCCGCGGAGACTCGCCCGCCCCGCACCCGGCTGACCGCGATCAATGCGTTCAGGCCCGGCCGTGAGGAGACCGTCAACGTCTTCAGGCCGTAGTGGCTCAGCACGCGATTCTCATCCACCAGGGGCACCACGTCGGCGATGGTGCCGACGGCCACCAGGGACAGGGCTTCCATCATGAGGTCTTTGAACTCGTCCGTGACGCGGTGCCCGTCGGAAAGCTGCTGGCCGATCGCCCACATGAGCTTGAAGGCGACCCCCACGCCGGCCAGATTCTCATAGCCGAAGCGGCACTCCGGCAGCTTCGGGTTCAGCACGTGAGCGGCATCGGGCCTTATCTCGCCCGGCTGATGGTGGTCGGTGATGACCATCTCGATGCCGAGCTTGCGGGCGAAGGCGACCTCCGATACCGCCGAGATGCCGCAGTCCACCGTCACGATCACGTCCGTGCCGCGGTCGGCCAGTTCCTGAAGCGCCTCGCAGCTCAGGCCGTATCCCTCTTCGACCCGATGCGGTATGTAGAGGTCCGGTTCGGCACCGACGTGGGCGAGGCACCGCATCAGCAGCGCCGTGGCGCAGATGCCGTCGGCGTCGTAATCGCCGAAGATCACGATCCGCTTGCCCGTTCGGGCCGCCTCAAGCAGCAGGGCGGCGGCATCCAACACGCCCGGATGCCGGCAGGGGTCTTCCAGGGCGTGCAGGCTCGGCTGGAGGAATGCCTGGGCGGCTGCGGGCTCGGCAAGGCCGCGGTTGACGAGCAGGCGTGCGGTGACCTCCGAGATGTGCAGTGCGCCGGCCAGCCGCTCGGCCGCCTCGCGCTGCGGCGACGCAAGTATCCACTTCTTGGCCATGACGCCCACAGTATAGGTGAGCCGTGACCGGTGGCAAGTGACACCCAGAAACACGTCGACTCACGGCGGCCGGCGGCCTCTGCCGCGCCTTGTGGTGTGCTCAGTACGGCCCATCTGGGCGCCCGGCGGAAACGGGGATGGGACGATGCGCGTTCTGGTGGTTGAGGACAACGAGCGGCTGGCCAGCTTCGTCAAGAAGGGGCTTCAGGAACGTGGGTTCGCCGTGGACCTGGCCTCCGACGGCGAGCAGGCCGTTTGGTTCGGCAGCACGGGCGCCTACGACGTGATCGTGCTCGACATCATGCTCCCCCGGCGCAGCGGCTTCGACGTCATTCGGGAACTGCGGGGCAAGGGGGTGCAGACGCCGATCCTGTGTCTGACGGCCAGGGACCAGCTCGCCGACAAGGTGACGGGACTGGACCTGGGGGCGGACGACTACCTGGTGAAGCCCTTCGAGTTCGCGGAGCTGCTGGCGCGGCTCCGCGCCCTGAGTCGCAGGTCACCGCAGATGGTCCCGCAGGTGCTCCGCTGTGCGGACCTGGAGCTTGACCCCGCCGCGCACGAAGTGCGGCGCGCCGGCAGGCAGATCGACCTGACCCCCAAGGAGCACGCCCTGCTGGAGTACCTGATGCGCCGCATGGGAAGTGTCGTCACGCGCACCAGCATCATCCAGAACGTATGGGACATGAACTTCGATTCGCTCACAAACGTGGTGGACGTGTTCGTGAACCGGCTGCGCAACAAGGTGGACTACCCGTTCGGAAAGCACCTCATCAAGACGGTCCGCGGCGTCGGCTACTGCCTGACCGATGCGGAGGACGCGCCATGACGCTGCGCCGGAAGCTCTTGCTTTGGTACTCTGGCGTCTTCTTCGTTTCCGCTGCCGTGCTCGTCGGGTCCATGTACTGGCTGATTGCCCACAAGCTGAGGCGGGACTTCTTCCACTACCTGGGGGATGAGTTCGCACAGGCGCAGCGTATAGTTGCTGAGAATCTCGGCAATCAGCAGCGGCTGAGGCAGGACATCGAGATGGAGGTCCAGGGCAGGAAGTACTTCCCCCTTTCCTACGAGGTATATGATACGGCCCAGGACAGGTACCTGGTGCGACTGGCGCCGACGTGGCCGCATGCGCTGCCCGCACACATGGATTACGAGAACCAGGGGACGACTCCGCGACTCTCGACGGCCCAGTTCGGAGACGATCCGGGAGAGGTGGTCTATCTGATGACGGGGTGGTTGCAGGGCTCGGCCGACCCGGGCGTGGTCGTGCGCGTGGGCATGTCCTACGAACGGACGTTCGAACGGTTGGACGATCTGGGCGAGTATTTGATGTACGCTCTGGTTGCCAGCGTCCTGCTGAGTGTCGTCGGCAGCTCCTTCCTGGCCTCGCGGAGCCTGGACCCCGTGGACGAGATCGCCTCCTCTCTGGAGAGGATCCAGGCGGCAGGGCTCTCCGCTCGGCTGCCGGAGGCCGAACCGGCCGACGAGATAGGGCGCATCGTGTCTTCGGCCAACCGCATGCTGGCCCGGTTGGAGGAGTCTTTCGAGCAGGTCAAGAGGTTCGCGGGCGACGTCGCCCATGAACTCAGGACGCCGCTGTCCCTGCTCAGGTGCAGGCTGGAGCTGGCGCTCGGGGAAGAGGGCCTGAGCGAAGAGTCACGCACGGCCATGGGCGACGCTCTGCACGACGTGGACGAGCTGGCGGCGCTTGTCAACAACCTGCTGTTCCTGGCCAGTCTGGACGCGGCCGATAGGCCCGAGCGCCCCGAACAAGTGCAGTTCAAGGGGCTCGTCGAGGACATCGGCGAGGTATTCGGCGTGCTGGCCGACCAAGGGGGCGTCGAACTTGAGATAGACGTCAGCGACGACTGCTCCGTGCACGGCGACCGGACGCTGCTGCATCGGCTGCTGTGTAACCTGATCGAGAACGCGATCCGATACACGCCCCCCGGGGGCCGCGTGGCAGTGAGGGCCGGCAGGGGGGACGGCTTGTGCCGGATTAGCGTTTCCGACACAGGCATCGGGATTGATCCGGCCGACATCGATAGGATATTTGACCGCTTCTACCGCGCCGAAGGCTCCCGCAGCCGTGGCACCGGGGGCACCGGCCTGGGCCTGAGCATCTGCCGGAGGATCGCTGAGTTGCACGGGGGCACCATAGCAGCAGGAAGCGAAATGGGCAAGGGGACCGTCGTAACTGTTGCGCTGCCAGCTGCTTAAGTCCGTCTTCGGTTCGGCCTCTGCAAAGGCTTGGCCTTGCCGAGATGCGCCGGATTCAGCTCCCCCACACGGCACGGCATCCTTTCCCGGCGGATTACACCTCTGTAATCTGCAGTTCATCTTGCCGCAACTTTCGGCCGCTAAACTCAATATTAGTGTGTTTTTGCTGCCTGAGTTGACTACAATGAAGGCTAGAATGCGCTCGTTGGGATCTGGGACGGCGCGAAGAGGTCCGGTGTCGGACCCGGCAGAAGGGATGGACCGTGAAGCTAGGTGTAGGGCAGTTCCTGCGCGATCTGCACGGCAGACGCTACCGGTTCCGGCAGGCGATCGGTGGCGCGTTCGGCGTCTGCCTGGTCGTGTTGGCTCGTCCGTCCGAGTGGGGCACCCCGATCGGCCTGGCCCTGATCATCGTGGGCGTTCTGGTGCGCCTCTGGGCGGCCGGGCTCGTCCTGAAGAGTCGACGCCTGGCAACTCACGGACCTTACGCGTTTGTCAGGCATCCCCAGTACCTGGGAAACACGCTCGTGGCGATCGGGCTCTGCCTGGCCACGGGGTACGTGGCGGCCATCGCCATTTGGGCCGCGATCTTCTACTTGTTCTATTTGCCTGCCATCCGGCGCGAGGACGCCAAGCTGGCGAGGCGCTTCGGAGCCGAGTGGCTCGACTGGCGGCGGAGGACTCCTGCCGTTGTGCCTTCTCGGTGGCCGAGCCTCAACCCGGGCCTCGACCTCAGGGAGTGGTCGCCCGGGCGGGCACTGCGTAACGGCGAGTTCATCTGGGTGTTCTTCCTCGCAAGCGGGGTCTCCTACCTCTGCTGGTTGAGGCTGGTCTCAAGCTGATCCCCTTGCAGCGGGGAGCGGAAAGAAGGGATACTGAGATTATGCGCCCGCGAGTTCTCGGCAAGATCACGGTTGGCACGGCGGTGGCGATGTGCGTCATCGTCGCCCTCATCTACGCCCTGGCTTCCCCGGCCCCGGAGCATATCTATAGGAGCCTTCGATCCATCACTTACGCCATCTTGGCGTTGACCTTCGCCGTGCTGTATCGCTACTTCGAGGACTGAGGACAGACTGAGCGGTCCGGGGGCTCCTGTGTTTGATGCGGACGTTGTGGATGAACGACAAGCAGCGACGGCCCGGCACAGTGGACGTCAGCGTGGTCATCCCGGCTTACAATGAAGAAGCAGTCATCGGTGCGTGTCTTGACGAGTTGGTTGCCTCGATGAGGACCATGGAGCAGGGGACGTACGAGGTGATCGTCGTGGACGATGGGAGCACGGACCGCACGTGCGAAGTGCTCAAGGAGAAGAAGCAGGCCATGGGCGAGCTGGTGGTCCTCCGATTCGACGCGAACTACGGCCAGACGGCCGCCTTCGACGCAGGGCTTAAGGCCGCCCGCGGGAGGGCGGTCGTCACGATGGACGCCGACATGCAGAACGATCCCGCCGACATACCGAACCTGCTGGAGCACCTGGGGCGCTGCGACGTGGTCTGCGGTGTGCGACGCAAGCGGCGGGACTCGTTCGTTCGGAGGGCCTCCAGCCGGATCGCCAACTCCGTGCGCAACTGGCTGACGGGTGAGCAGATACGGGACGTGGGCTGCTCCCTCAGGGCGTTCCGGGCCGAGGCCATCAGAGGGCTGAAGCTCTACGACGGTATGCATCGCTTCCTGCCGACGCTTCTGAAGCTGGATGGCCGGACGGTGACCGAGGTGCCGGTCAACCACCGTCCGCGCAAGAGCGGCAGGACGAAGTACGGCATCCGCAACCGCCTGTTCCGCGGCTTGCGCGATTTGTTCGCCGTGCGTTGGATGCAGTCCAGATGGCTGCAGTATCGGATTGCGGAGCGCATCGAATGAACTCCCTGCTCATGTTCGCGCAGACCGCAGCCGAACGCGGGTCCTGGTGGCCGGACAGTGCCATCGGCCGCTTCTGGGTCTTGTTCGGTTTCCTCGCGCAAGCGGCCTTCACCGCCCGGTTCCTGGTGCAATGGATCGCCTCGGAGCGGAAAGGCCAGAGCTACGTCCCGCGGGCCTTCTGGTACCTGAGCCTGGCAGGCGGCCTCATGCTGTTCTCCTACGCGGCCTTCTGGAAGCATGACCTGGTGGTGACGCTGGGGCAGACCACCGGCATTGTTGTCTATCTCCGGAACTTGATGCTGCTGCGCAAGGAACGAGTTCGACTGGAGGAACCGGGTGGACACCGAGCCCAGGCCCAGGGTTGAGCGGGGCCGTTTCTGGCCCTCGGCCGGGGTGATCGTGGGGCTGGTCCTCCTGGTCACCGTCCCTGCGCTGTTCACGCGCGACCTGTGGAACCCGGACGAGCCGCGCTACATGGAAGTGGCGCGGGAGATGACCGTTACCGGCGAGTATGTGCTTCCTCACCTGAACGGCGAGCTGTACAGCGAGAAGCCGCCCCTGTTCTTCTGGCTTGCCGCCGCGCTGTGGCGGGCGGGCCTTGGCTACAACGCGGGGCGGATTCTGACGGCGATGGCCGTCTGCGGCACGCTGATGATCCTCTATGCGTTGTGCCGGGCGCAGCTGGGGCGGAGCGTGGCGCTCCTCGCTGCCGGGGCGTCCCTGACCTGCATGCTTCTGTTCTGGTTCGCGCAGATCGGGGTGCTGGACCCGCTTCTGACGCTCTTAGTGACCGCGGCGATCGTCCTGGGTTACGCGGCGTTTCGCGCCTCGTCGACGCGAATGGTGTTGTGCTGGCTTGGGTGCTACGCCGCCATGGGATTGGGCACCCTCACGAAGGGGCCGGTTGGGTTCCTCGTTCCGTCTCTCGTGCTTGTGTCTTACGGCGTTCTGGACCGCAGGCGCGTACGGCGCGGCGGGTTCGTGCACGCTGCAGGCTTCGCGGTCTTCGCTGCTATCGTGTTGGCCTGGTTGCTGCCGGCCATCGTGGCGGGCGGGCCGGAGTACACGCGGAGGATCCTGCTAGAGCAGAACGTGGGGCGAGCCGTCGGGTCCTGGAGCCACCGCAACCCGTTCCATTACTACCTGGTGCGAGGGCCTCTGTGCTTCTTGCCCTGGACCCCGCTGCTGCCCTCCGCTGTGGTGGCGGCCTTTCGGCGCCGGCGCGAGGAGGGGGGGCTGGTCTTGCTGGCGGTGGTCTGGCTTGTGGTTCCTTTTGTGTTCTTCTCGCTCATGTCCGGCAAACGCCTCAACTACGTGGTTCCCACCGTGCCCGCCGTTGGGATCCTCTGCGCGTGGTATGCCGTCCGCATGCCCGCCTCCTTGGGGACGGGTCGTCTGGACAGGTGGCTGTTTGCGGCCGTGTTCGGCTCTGTCGGCCTGCTCGCGCTGGGCACGATGGCGGCAGCCCTGGCCGCGCCTGCGATTGTGCGCGGCATCTACACGGAGGGCACTCTGGCCGACGAAATCGCATCTCTGCTGACCCCGGGGCGTCTGGCGGCGACTGTAGTGATGCTGGCTCTGCCTGTGGCCATAGCCGTCGCGGGGGTATGGCGGCCCCCGAAGCGTCGCGCGTTGCGCGCATGGGCCGTCGTGGCATCTATGCTCCTCTTCGTGCTCCCTGTGCAGCTGTTCCTGATGCCGGCGGCGAACGTCGCCAAGTCCGGCAGGCGCTTCGGCGAGACCATCAACAGCCATGCCGCCGGGGACCGGGCCGTCTACCTCTATGGCAACGACTTCTCGGGCGTCTACAACCTGTGGACGGGCCGTGCCAAGATGCCTCAACTGGGAACGCCAGCGCAGCTCAGAGCACGGCTGGCGGACCCGCAGGCTTTCGTCGTGAGTGACCTTAAGAGACTGCGTGTAGCCCTCAGCCCTGAGGAGCTGGCACGCTACGCGGTGGCCCAGGAACGCGTCGGCCACCGCGTGCTGCTCCTGCTTCAAGGCGGCGGGACGAAGCCGACGGCGGATTGCGTCCGGTCTGAGTTCAGGCTAGAACGGTGACGAAGGGGGGCTCTGATAGATGGCCCACGATGGTCCGGTGCTGGCAGGCACAACGGCCCGCGCTCCGGAGCGTTCCGTTGCGCGCCGTGGTTTTTGCTGGAAGCTTGCCCTCTGGTGCTTCAGCGGGGCCATACTGCTCCTCGTCGCGACCATGCTCTGGACTTCTTTCGTGCACGAAGTGCCTCCTTCCATTGTCCCTCCGGCCGGCGAGGTTCTGGAAGGTACCGTGCCGTTCCGCTTCGGCGTCATCAGCGACACGCGCGGGAACCAGACCGTATTCGAGGAGGCCCTGCGCAGGATCAAGGGCGAAGACGTCTGCCTCATCCTCCACGCGGGGGACATCGTGAAGCGGGCCAGACCCCGCTACTTCGACTGGGTTCTCCATGAGTTGGATGAGGAGGGGCTGACCGTGCCGTTCTGCCCGGTCCCCGGCAACCACGAGTTGGACGACCACGCCGCCGTCGGCACCGATCGGCTCAAGCTCTACAAGAGGTCCTTCGGACCGCGCCGCTATTGGTTCTCCTATGCCAACGTCCTGTTTGTGGCCTTCGACGATTCGACCGAGCGGTGTCTGCCGGAGGACCTGGAGTGGTTGGAGGCGACGCTCGATCGGCTCAGAGGCCAGTACGATCTGTGTTTCGTCTACATGCACGTCCCGCCGCGCGACCCCCGTCCTGGCAAGCAGTACGCGCTGAAGCTGGCAGGCGCGGACAAGCTGATGGCCGTCCTGAAGAAGCACGACGTCACGGCTGTCTTCGCCGGGCACCTGCATGCTTACGGCGAGGACAAACTGGAGGGCATCCCCATCTACATCACGGGCGGCGCTGGGGAGCGCAAGGAAGCTGACGAGCCGCATCACTACCTGATCTGCACAGTGGGGGCCGACGGGTCCTACGAGGTGGCAAGGCGGGACATGGCCCACCTGCCTAATGAGGACTACGCGGAGTACGTCCTGCGTGCGAAGTTCCCGCACAGCGCCTTGTTGTTGGCTAGTTGCGGGTTGGTCCTGACGGGGCTTGTTTTTGTGCTGCGCGGCTGGACAGGTCTGTCAGAGCCCGCCTGAGGCCGTGGGTCAGCCGGCGATCCTGCGTGGGATTGGACAGCGCTCCTGATGTGCCCGAGCGCCGTTGGCAATGCGACTGATTCTCAACCGGCGCCGCGCCGCGCCGGCGTACTGTTTCCGTTCTCTGGTCGGGAAATGCATTCTCCAACCCAGGAGCGCTTCGAATGGACGGACAAGACAGGACGATGGGAGAGGCCCTCGACAAGCCGGCTCGTGCGGTTCACGCCGAGGCCGGTCAGCGACGCCGTGCGCTGCACCGGCCCGTTCTCTACAGCCTCGGTGCGGCTGTTGTATTGCTCGGGGCGAATCTGGTCTGGTCGTTCGTGCTCGCTGAGACGCCTCCTGCCTTGCTGCCTCCGGCAGGCGAAGTCATGGGCGGGACCGCGCCTTTCACGTTCGCCGTAGTCGGTGACAGCAGAGGCAACACGACTGTCTTCGAAGAGATACTGAGCCGTATCAGGGCCGACGGAGCGAGCCTCATACTTCACGGTGGCGATATCGTCAGACGCGCCAAGCCGCGCCAGTTCGACTGGGTGCTGCACGAACTGGCCGAAGAGAACCTGGCCGTGCCGTTCTGCCCTGTGCCGGGCAACCACGACATTGACGAGGCCGTGGACGATCCCGGGGGCCGTTGCCGCCTTTACTCCAGGGCGTTCGGGCCCCGCCGTTACTGGTTTGCGTACGCCAACACGCTGTTCGTGGCGTTTGATACTGCGACAAAGCGTTGCAGCGCAGACGACCTGGCCTGGCTCGATGGGACGCTTGCACGCTACCGTGGGGGCTACGATGCGTGCTTCGTCTACATGCACGTGCCCCCCGTCGATCCTCGGCCTGACCGCTGGCGCGAAGTGCAGGAGGGAAAGGAAGAGCTGGCCCGCATCCTCAAGGAGCATGACGTTACGGCCGTTTTCGCCAGCCACATACACTCGTACGTCGAAGGCAGCGTGGAGGGCATTCCGCTCTTCATATCCGGCGGGGCGGGGGCCAGACTGGAGGGGCCCGGGGATCGGTATCACTATCTGCTCTGCACAGTAGAGCCGGGTGGCTCGTTCGCCGTGCGGAAGATAGACGTGGGCGATCGGCCTGACGCTGACTATCCCGAGTATGCCCTCCGAGTCAAGTTCCCTGCAAGGGGCATGCTCGTGACGGGTGTCGGGCTGGTGTTGGCCGCTTTCGCCGTCAGCTTGTTTGCGGGTGCCGGCCCCGCGCACAAGGAACGCCGAACACCTCGCACGTGACACCTGTCACTGCGGGAGCGGCAGCGGTTCCACGTCATCGGCCACCACGCTGACGGCGCCGTGCTGCTCCTTGACGGTGCCCGTGACGCGGTAGCAACCCGCCCCGCCCATCCGGCGGCCGCACCGGCGATACACGTCAGGGAACACCACCGCCTCCACCACGCCGTGGCGGTCCTCCAGCGTCATGAACTTCATGTACTCGTGCTTGCGCGTGACGGCGCGGCGCGTGGTGACCAGCCAGCCGACGACGGCCACTTTTCTGCCGGCATTCTTCTTTACGTCGAAGCTGGGCGTGACGCCGTTGCGCGCCAGGTCCCCGTCCCATGCGTCCAGCGGATGGCCGGAGTGGCTGAAGCCCAGCATCTTCAGCTCCCACAGCACGCGTTCGCGCAGGGGGTAGGGGGGCTGGTCGGGCACCGGCACGGGCGCGGCGTAGACGGCGGCGGATCCGAACAGGTGGGCATGGTCAGTATCGTCAGTAGCGTGGGCACGGCGCGCCGTGCCCCTACGCACGTACCGTACGCCTTCGCTCATGTGCAGGATGCGGTCCATCTTCATCATCAGCGTCGGGCGGGTCAGGCCGAACGAGTCGAACGCACCGCACAGGATCAGGTTCTCCAGCTCCTCGCGCGTCAGGCGCACGCGCGCGCAGAAGTCCTCCAGCGACTCGAAACGCCGGATCGCGCGCTGCTGGAGCATCTGCTTGATGCTGGATGCGGCCAGCGACCTGACGAACTCCAGCCCCGGTCGGATCGCGCCGCCGCGTCCGGGCCCGTCCGCCGGCTCCGCGCGGCACTCGACGTCGCTGGCGTTCACGCACGGGTTCAGCACCTTCACGTTGAAGCGGCGCGCCTCCGCCAAGTACGTGCGCGCGTCGTAGAAGCCGGCCTTGTTGGCGATCACGCTGGCCAGGAACTCGGCCGGCCAGTGCGCCTTCAGGTAGGAGGCCTGGTAGGAGATGTGGCCGTAGGTGCTGGCGTGCGCCTTGCAGTAGGAGTAGGCGGCGAAGCTCTCGATCTGGCGCCAGATGTCCTCGGCCACGTCGGGCTCGACGCCGCGTCGGACGGCGCCCTCGATGAACTTGTCGCGGAACTGCTGGAGCTTCTCGCGCGAGCGCTTCTTCGAGATGTACTTGCGCAGCTCGTCGCCCTCGGCCAGGCTGAATCCGGCCACCGCCTCCGCCACGCGCAGGATGTCCTCCTGGTAGAGCATGACGCCGTAGGTCTTCGACAGCGCCTCCTCCATCAGGGGCGTGGGGTAGGTGGTGGGCTCCTCGCCGCGCATGCGCCGGATGAAGGCGTGCTTCATGCCGCTGCTGGACGGTCCCGGGCGGATGAGGGACAGGCCCTGGATCAGGTCCATGATGCTCTCCGCCCGGAGCATCTGGAGGAGCTGGCGCATGCCGGGCGACTCGATCTGGAAGCAGCCCATCGTGCGTCCGTGGCGCAGCAGCGTGGCCGTGCGCGGGTCGCGGTCGGGCAACTTCTCCAAATCCACGCGGATGCCGCGCAGCTCCTCGACGTTCTTCGCGGCCTCGGACACGATGGACAGCGAGCGCTGCCCCAGCAGGTCTATCTTGACCAGGCCCGTCATCTCGATGCCGCCCATCTCGTACTGCGTGACGACAATGCCCTTGGCGCTGTCCTCCAGCGCGGTGTACCAGGTGAGCGGCCGGTCGCCGATCACCAGCCCGCCCAGGTGGATGCTGAGGTGGCGCACGTAGCCGTCGATCTTGAGCGCCGTCTCGACCACGGTGCGCCACGGTTCCTTCGCGATGGGGAAGTCCGCCATCTCGGGGAACGTCTCCATCGCCTCGTGGATGCTGGAGACGCCGTAGTAGGGGAGGCGCTTGCTATGCTCGTCGATCTCCTCCAGTGGCAGGCCCATCACGCGCGCCACGTCGCGGAAGGCGGATTTGGCCAGCAGGCGCGAATGCGTCGAGACCATCGCCACCTGCCCCTTGGGGTAGCGCTCGTAGACGTAGTCGATCACGTCGTCGCGGCGGCGCCAGCAGAAGTCGATGTCGATGTCCGGCACGTCGGTGCGGAACTCGTTCAGGAAGCGTTCGAAGTAGAGGTCGAACTTCAGCGGGTCCACGGCCGAGATGCCCAGGCTGTAGCTGACGATGCTGTTGGCGGCCGAGCCGCGGCCCACGTGCGGGATGCCCTCGCGCTCGGCGAACGCCACGATGTCGTGCACCACCAGGAAGTAGTCGCAGAAGTCGAGCTTCTCGATGACGCCCAGCTCCCGGTCCAGCCGCGCCTTTACGTCCTTTCGAAGCCTGCCATAGCGCCGGCGCGCGCCCGCGTAGGCAACGTCCCGCAGGTGACGGCACGGCTCGTCAATCCCGAGCTGGGCCGCGCGGGGGAAGCGGGGCACGTCCGACGTGGGGTCCAGCTCGCACGCCTCCGCGATGCGGAGCGTGTTGCGCATGGCCTCCTCGCGCACGGCGGCCGGCAGCCGCGCCGCCACCTGCCCGGGCAGTTGGAAGAAGCCGTGGCGATCGGCCAGTTCGCCGTACGGCGAACGGCTGTCGAGGATGCCGTTCAGGTCCACGTTCTCGCGGATGGCGCTCAGGACGGCGTGGGTCCGGCGGTCTTCCCCGCGCAGGAAGTTCACGTTGACCGTGGCCACGGGGGGAATGCCGAGCCGGTCGGCCACGTCGGCCGCGGTCTCTCGCGGATTCGTCTCGCGCGGCCCGTCCGTCCCGCGCAGCGCGGGGCAGCGCGTCTCGAAGGAATGGGGGGTGTCCGCGCGCAACTCGGCGTAGAGGCGTCCCTCCGGCACGATGCCCCTTAAGCGCCGCAGCAGGGAAGGGGTGGCCGTCAGCACGAAGAGGCCGTCCGGATCGACGGCGATGCCGGCGGCGACGTCGAACTCGACTCCACCGTCGTCGTCGGATCGGCCGGCGTCGGATGCGAGGAAATCGCGGTAGTGGGGGGTGCCGGCCAGTCGTCTCTCACTCACCACGCGGCACAGGTTGGCGTAGCCCAAGCGGTCGGCCGCCAGCAGCACGCACTGCTCGGCGCCGTGGACGATCTCGGCGCCGATGATGGGCTTGATGCCCGCCCGGCGCGCGGCCTCGTAGAAGAACATCGCGCCGTAGAGGCCGTTCGTGTCGGTCAGGGCCACGGCGGGCAGGCCCATCTGTGCGGCCGCCTGCACCAGCTCCTCGACGCTGAAGGCGCCCTGGAGCAGGCTGTAGTTCGAATGCACGTGTAGGTGAACGAAGTCCATTGTCGTTGACTCCCGTGCCGCGCCTATGTATACTATACGTTTATATGCATTCCCTGTCAACGGTGGCGGGCACGGGCGGTGAATAAACGCGGGCTCCCGGCCGTACTAATGGTGAGGGCGCGACAGGCTTGACGTTAGGCGTGACAGCCGGTAGCGTACGAGCGGCAAACCACGACGACACCACGAACACGACGCACCAGTTCCTGTAGGGGCACGGCGCGCCGTGCCCTTTATCGAACAGAGGAGTGCACCATGCAGCCGGATCATCCGCGCCATCGCAGACGCTCGATCCGCCTGTCCGGATACGACTGCGCACAGGCCGGGGCTTACTTCCTGACAGTGTGCACTGCCAGACATCGGCCCCTCTTTGGTGCCGTTCGCGATGGCAGGATGGTCCTCAGTCACTTCGGCATGATCGCAGCCGCTGAGTGGCGGCGCACCGGGCGGCTGCGTGTGGGGACGAAGGCAGGTCTTTGTGTTGTGATGCCGAACCACCTCCATGGCGTTCTGTTGCTCACTGCTGATCGCGATGGGCAGGTCGCCCATCCGTCCCGCTCGGAGGCTTTCGGCAAACCGATGTCACGCTCAGTTCCGACCATCGTGCGTGCGTTCAAGGCCGCCGTGACCAGACGTATCAATGCTGCCCGGGACACGCCTGGCGCGCCCGTATGGCAACGGGACTATTACGAACACGTAATCCGCGATGAGGATGAACTGGGGCGCGTCTACGACTACATTATGGCCAATCCGGCACAGTGGGAGTTTGACCGAGAGAACCCGGAGCATGGGGCGCCCCTCACGCCGGGCCCGTTCCAGTAGGGCATCCGCCGTACGGCGGACCGTGCCCCTACGGACCTCGGTGCGTTGATGCAAGGAGGGCAGGTGGTGATTGCTCAAGCGAGCGAAGAGCCGGCGGCGGTGGGTGTGGCCGGGGGATCGGGCGGGGGGAGCACGCTCAGCCCGATGCGAGCAAAAGCGGCTCGGGCCATCTCGACGGCCGGCATTGGCTGCGGGGCTTTCATGGGCGCCTGTCTCATCACCCTCGCGGCCTTCATGGCAACGCCGTTGGGCGGGGTCGTTGCGGTGGGGTTCGCCGCGCTCATGCTCGCGTCGACAGTCGCGTGCTACCTCCCGTCACATCCGTGGACGCAGCCCTTGAACTGGCTGTTCCCTGTGTCCCTCATCGCTTTCGGCCTCGCGTTTTCTGCCGTTGGCCTGGGACCGGATCCCGTTCGCCTGACGATGCTGGCCGTAGTGGTGGTTCTCATGGCTGTGTTGTTGGTGCGCTGGCACAAGCGCTTCGCGGGGCCTCGGTGGGAGTTGCCCGCCCCGTCGCGTCTGGTCGGCGTGCTTGCGTTGGCGGCCGGGCTCCTCCTGGGCATCGGCGCCGGGCTGTTCGCGTGCCTGGACGAGAGGCCGGAGACGTTCCCTCATCTGCAACAGCCGCGGCCGGTGGTCCCCGACGACCAGAACGCCTTTGTCGTTCTTCAAGAGCTCGCTCAACGCTTCCCTGTGACGGAGCATGACAGGTGCGAGCTGGACGAGCGCTGGGAATGGTGGATGTACGAGGGCAAGGAGGGAACGCCTGAGTGGCGGGAAGAGGGGCGGAGACTTGTCCGCGAATGGGAGCCCCGCCTAGAATACGTAGACAGAATGCTTGCCTGCCCGCACTTCCTGGTTCCGCTTGCCGACAGTGCAGTGGAGCACCTGGAGACGCATCCGTGGCAATCTTACTCCCGTTGGCCGCGCAGGATGTTGGCCTTGAAGTCCAGCTTTCTGCTGCACCAGGGCGCACCGGACGAGGCAATGGCCGTTGCGTTGAAGCTTGTGAAGCTCGGCCGCATGGTCTGCTCTCAGCCGAACGACGTGATGACCTACTTGATCGGATGGGGCATCCTCGCGCACGGCTATGATCAGGTCCGCGCCGTGGCGACGTCGGAGGATGTGGACCTGGCGTTCGTGCGCGGTTACCTCGACCGGCTGACCGTTCCTCCCGAACTTCGCTCCGGGGCTGTCGTTGCCCTGGCAGGCGAGTTCTCGGCGGCCCGACTGATGTTTGAGAACCCTTTCGGTCTGGGGACGGCAGCCTGGGATGATCCCGACGTGCGGCGGTTATCGAGGATGCTCTGTGCGCTCGTACGCCGTCCGCTGCTCCCTCTGATCAAGCCCAACATGAGTCTCAACAGGCTTGGTCGGCGTCTTGAGGCGCAGATCGCGCGGCTCGACGATTACGATCCGCGCGAGCCGGCGGAGTTCGACGACCTGGCAGACCTCGCGAAGAAGACCGGCTACGTCAGCTTCATTCGGAACTCCGTCGGCGTCGTTCTCACTGAGATGTGCGGGCCTTCGGACCGCTCGGTCGTGCGTGGATACTGGCATCAGGTTGCGGATGCGCGGATGACTCGCGTGTTCCTGGCGCTGCGGTGCTATCATCTGGAGCATGGTCGGATGCCAGCGTCGCTGGATGATCTGGCCCCGGAGTATCTGGAGGAGGTCCCCGTCGACCCGTTCGCAGAACAGCCCTTCGTCTACGAGCCGCAGGCCGATCCGCCCTGCATCCTGTCCGTCGGGCCGGACCAGGCACGCGATGCGCCGGACGCAGAAGAAGGCGACGACATCGCCGTCGAACTCACCTTCGCGGCGCCGCGCGACCGGGAAACAAGATGAGAACGACGACCACCAGAGACGACTAACCACAACGACACAACGAGCACGACGAATTCAAAGTCAGGAGAAGGGCAGAAACAACAGCTCCGTTGTTCCGGTGTTGTTCTGCGTTGTGCTCGTCGTGTCGTAGTGGTTCTCCGTGCTCTCCGTGTCTCCGTGTTAGAGGAGCCGTTGATGCAAGTGGGAAACGCTCAACTGCATGCCGCACCGGCCGGGCCGAAACGGCTGCCGGGGCTCTGGGTCATCTGCGTGCTGCTCGGGCTGCTCGGGATGTTCTGGTTCTCCATGGTCTTCTTCGCCACGCCGTTGGGCGTCGCTGTCTACGGGGCCGTCGCGCTTCTGCACTTGGGCGCGGCCGTCGGCCTCTGGCTGCGCGTCAACGTGGTGCGGCTTGTTGTGATGGGACTGCTTGCAGTCTGCGTCGCTGTCTCAGCCATCGGCTGGGCGCTCGACCCCAGAGATAACGTCGCGGCGGCGATTCCGTTGGTCTTCGCGTTTGGGATCATGGTCCACCTGTGGCTGCGCCGCGCCCACTTCCGGGCCGAGCGCGAACGCAAGCCGGGGCTACGGTCCTGGTCCGCCGCCGTGGCGGCGTGCGTCGTGCTGACGTTCGGTGTGGGCTGGGTGCTCCTGATGACGGTCGACGATGCCCGGAAGCCGTTCCCGCAACTGGAACTGGCAGGTGAGCCGGTGCCGGACGATCAGAACGGCTTCGTGGTGATCCAGGAGATGATGGACCGGTTTCCCGTCACTGAGGATGAGGAGTTGAACCTGGCCACGGGCGGCGGTACGGTCGACGGGCCGCTCGAGCCCGAAGAACAGGCCGCGCTTGCGCCGCAAGTGGTGGCCAGATGGGAGCCCTGCCTTCGGATGCTCGACGAGGCGCTCAGTCGGCCGCACTTCGTTGTCAGCGGGCCCAGGGGCTACCTGGAAGCTGGCGATTTCGACATGGACTTTTCCATCTACTGCCGAACGCTGGCGCGCCTGGTTCTGCTATCTTCCGATCTGACCCTGGAGCGAGGAGACGCGTCAGGGGCAATGCGGGCGGCCGAGAAGACCGTCGAGTTCGGCGTCCGCGTGGCTGGGGGCAGGCGCTCAATCATCGCATATCTTGTCGGCGGTGCCATCATGGACCTTGGTCTTGAGCAGGTGCGGGAAGTCTCCGCTTCGCCGGGCGTGCCCCTGGATGTCCTTCGTGAGGAGATCGCCGCACTTCCCTCTCCGGAGCGCGTCAAGCAGGCTCTGGCCGAGTCCCTCAAGGTCGAACTCCAGAGCCAGGAGTCGATGTTTGAGGACCTGATGAACGGTCGCCCCATTGCAGGACCTCCGGAGGATGAGTGTGCCAGCTGGACGACAGAGTTCGACCGCACCTTGCCCTTCCTCAAGCTGAACATGACTATGAACCTGCTCGGCGATTACCTGCTGACGACGCTTGAAGGCCTGGACCACTACGAGCCGCCAGCGCCTGAGGCGGGGTTTGACGGTATCGGCGACTTGATTGGCGAGGTGGGACTGCTCCACTTCATGCGGAACCCCATCGGAGACCTGCTGGTCACGATGCAGCCGAATGTCCTGCAGCCGATGTCGGAGGTGCACTTCCGTCTGGTGGCGGAGGTTCAGTTGACGCGCACGACCTTGGCGCTGCGGTGTTATGATCTGGAGCAGGGGCGGCTGCCGGACTCGTTAGAAGCGCTGGCGCCCGAGTACGTGCAGGAGGTGCCCGTCGACCCGTTCACGGAGAAGCCGTTCGTCTACGAGCCGCAGGCCGATCCGCCCCGCGTTCTGTCGCTGGGGCCTGACCAGACACGGGATGCACCGGATGCGGAAGACGGCGACGACATCGTCGTCGAACTCACCTTCGCGCCGCCGCGCGACCAGGAAACACGATGAGAACGACGACCATCGAAGACGGCTAACCACAACGTCACAACGAGCACAACGCAGAGCAACATCGAAACGGCGGGTCTGTACTCTTTCTCTTTCTTCTGGCCTTGAATTCGTCGTGCTCGTTGTGTCGTCGTGGTTCTCCGTTGTTCTTTGCCTCCGTGTTGAAGGAGTCCTGAATGCAATTGGGCACAACGAGCACGACGCAGAACAACATCGAAACGGCGGGTCTGTATTCTCTCTCTTTGTTCTGGCCTTGAGTTCGTCGTGATCGTCGTGTCGTCGTGGTTCTCCGTTGTTTTCTGTCTCCGTGTTGAAGGAGTTCTGAATGCAGGTGGGCAACACACAACTGCACGTCGGCCCGGCCGGCTGGTCCTATGACGACTGGGAAGGCATTGTCTACCCCAAGCCGAAGCCCAGGGGATTCCGGCCGCCGACCTTCCTGTCCGAGTACTTCAACGCCATCGAGGTCAACAGCACCTTCTATCGCCCGCCGAATCCGGGCTACTGCGAGCGCTGGGTGCGGGACGTCGCGGCCCGGCCCGACTTCCTCTACACGGCCAAGCTCTGGCAGCGCTTCACGCACGAGCGCGAGGAGCACTGGATGCGCAAGGAGGTCGACCTCTTCCGCGACGGGATCACTCCGCTGGCCGAGGCGGACAAGCTCGGGGCGCTGCTCGTGCAGTTCCCCTGGTCCTTCCGCTATAACCGGGGCAGCGAGCAGCATCTCCAGGAGGTGGTGGACGAGTTCGGCGACCTGCCGCTGGTGGTCGAGGTCCGCCACAAGGGCTGGATCCAGGACCGTGCGCTCCAGTTCATCGAATCGCTCGGCGTGGGCTTCTGCAACATCGACCAGCCGGCGTTCCGCAACAACATCCCGCTCACCTCCTACGCGTTCGGCCCGACCGGCTACCTGCGCCTGCACGGGCGCAATGCCGAGGCATGGTTCGACAAGGAGGCCGGCCGCGACGAGCGTTACAACTACCTCTACAGCGACCGGGAGCTGGACGAGATCCAGGCCGCTCTCGAAGAGATCGCCGACCGCGTCGAGCGCATGTTCGTCATCGCCAACAATCACTACCGGGGGCAGGCGGTGGCGACGGGCCTGCAGCTCATTCATCGCGTGACGGGGGAGGCCCTGGAGCCGCCTGGCCAGGTGGGGGAGCTCTATGGACTGCAAAGGTAGAAGTGTGAAGTTTGAAGTGTGAAGTGAACGACGAATAACGGATGACGGATAACGAATAACGGACAGCCCGAGCACGAGCAGGAACACGGCAGCAAGGACGACGACGAGGACGAGAACGACGGCGAGGACGAATAACGAATAGCGAATGGCGGATAACACGAGTAGGAGTAGGAGGAAAGACCGGCCGAGGCGCAAATTGCAAAGGTTTCATTCCGCGCCTATAATGGCCG
>Ga0114922_10000618_pt1 | contig 34232 bp, 41 predicted proteins | sample AartaG_FD_100975 | JGI IMG/M metagenome (GOLD analysis project Ga0114922, IMG submission 100975) | Deep subsurface microbial communities from Aarhus Bay to uncover new lineages of life (NeLLi) - Aarhus_00045 metaG | ecosystem: Environmental > Aquatic > Marine > Oceanic > Sediment | place... | reverse complement strand
GAGATCGCCTCGTTCCAGGTCGGTGAACTGCATCGGCCGCAGAGCCCAGTCCGAAGCCATGCATCTGAGTGGCATGCCGGGCCGGACGTGGTGGTTCTTCATGTGGCAGCCGACCACCCGCCCGCCGACGAGGTCGAACCTGTGCTGCCAGCTTTCCCCTTCCCAGCAGTGGGAGGGATCGGCGTTCACGCCCAGGCAGGGGTCACCATCGCAGACCTTCACGAGATGCATGAAGTCGGACCCGCAGACGGCGCCTGTTCCAGGATGGATTTCGTGGGCCAGGGCGATGCCGAGCTCGTCCGCGTGCCTACGAATCATCGCTGTCTTATTCGCGAAGCGATCATTCCCCTCGGCGGTGAGGTCATATCCAGGACCCTGCCATAAGCCCCAGGGATAGCCCGTGGCAGCTTCCCAGCCCCAGGCAACGCCCCAGAACATGGGTATAACTTTGACACCGAGTTCGAAGCAGAGGGAGAGGAGCCGGAGGCAGTAATCCTCGGCCCACTGCTCGATGCCGACGAGTTCCCTGTCGGCCACATTGGGCGGAAGAAAAGGCCTGATAGTCGGGCTTCCCGTCCAGACCGTGGTTTGGACCCAGAAGGGACAGTGGGCACTGACGCCATCGAGTTTGAGCCCCATCTCGGCGAACTTCTCCCTGATGGTTGCCGCAGGGAGGAAACCTCCGTTCCCGCCCTCCAGCATGAAGTTCGACGGCTGGGCACCGACAGCGCCAGCTTCTTTCGCGAACTTCAGGAATCCATCCAGTCCCTTCGGTCCATGCTGGGCACCTTCCACACTCGGATGAAACACTATCATCCTCTTCTCCTTTTTCCGTGCTCAACCCATTCTCCCATGCTTTCTACCGCGATGGCAGAAAGAACATGGTACTTCGAGAACTCACTTCATCCAGTTCTCCTTTCTGATTTAAAGGTACAAGTTTCGAAAAGTTGATTTATTACTTTAATAAATAAACAAGTTTTTGTCAATACCCAAAAAAAAGCCCCGAGTGGAATTTCCACAAGGGGTCGAGAGCTTTACGCTCGCTTTTGTGATTGGATTGCGATTTCTCTACGAGTTCTGATTTCCATTAAATGGCTTAAGCCATCCTCTATACCTGTCTTTGAATTGGTTCGTGAGAAATGGAATAAGTGCCATGACTTTTTCTCTCACAATCCTTACTCTTTCACCTTGAATCAGTCTGTAGTCCGCAGAAGCAGTGCTGCTTGTGGCAGGTACTCTGATCATTTTCCCGTCATCTGATTTGACCATCACGACGGGGTCGATAGAACCAGTAGCACTTCTTGAGCTTTCGATAACACCATTTGAGACGATGGTGCCGAACACGATTTCTTGAGCATATTCCTCTTTTTGTCCTTCAATCTCGGCAGAGATACCGAGAAGTACAAAGATGACAAATGGAGCCGCGATGGCTACACCGATACCCTTCATTTGACTTCCTCCTTTCTTTTTAGCAGGAATAGAAACCATCTTTTTTCTCCTCTCTCTGCTTTGTTTTCTCCCTTATTTGGTTGTCAATTTACCGCCTATATTCTATAACTTTTATTTATATTTGTCAACCCTCTAACGGAGATTGGCTTGTTTTAAAAATTTGATGCTTCTTTAAACCAGCGGCATAATTCACAATCCTGGCTATGCAAAGGCGGCGTGTTTTTTCTTAAAAGAGTAACTGCTTCTTTAAAAATTTTATAGACATCTGAAGGATCTGTATCTATTTCATGAAGTTCTTTTTTAAAAGGTAATCTGTCCTCGAAACCGTCTTCCTTATTCACAATGTAAAAAGCTAAATAACCTTTTTTGGTAGTTGAAAATCCATTTTTTTCCAAGAGAAAAGTGTAAGTATCCATCTGTAACTGAAAACGATCATATATTTTTGGAACCTTAGCGCCGGTAGATTTATAATCAAGTACAGCCAGCTTGCCATCGGGGAACTCTAAAATATCATCAACCGCTCCAAAAAGAGTGGCGTCTAATTCGGAATCATAATAACGTATTCCTGAAAAATTACTGCGCCATTGATTTAACAAACTCTGATTGGGGAAAAGCTTGGCAGAAATATTATTAGCTACAAGTAAAGGATGAGGTTCATTTTTGGCTCTGTAGCTATCAAACTCTTTTTTCAAAAGAACATCTACGGCTATATTAAGAGCATAAGGAAACGGTTGCGGCCTCTTAATGCGCTGTTTCTTTTCTAACCAAAAACAACGCGGACATTCTAAAAATAAATTCAAAGAATTAGGCGAAAGTTGTATTTTTTTGTTGTTCATATTTTTTAATCGGCTATCATTTTAATACTTTCGATAATCATATCGTCAACTGGACGATCCGGACCTTCCGTAGCAACATTCTCAATATTTCTAACAACATCCATTCCTGTTATTACTTTACCAAAAACAGTATGTTTAGTATTAAGAGAATTATTATCATTAGTATTTATAAAAAACTGACTGCCATTAGTATCTGACCCAGTATTGGCCATAGAAATTGTACCAACAACATTGTGATTATTTGAATGAATTTCGTCAGCAAAAGTATAGCCTGGCCCGCCTGTTCCCCATCTATCCTTAAAAGAATCATCCTTGGTAAGAGGATCTCCTCCCTGGATCATGAATCCTTTAATTACTCTATGGAATTTTGTGCCGTCATAAAAACCATCCTCAGCAAGATTTACGAAATTCTCTACTGTTTTTGGCGCGTCAGACGGGAAAAGCTCTATCTTAATCTCGCCAAAATTAGTTTGCATTATTGCAATTATATTACCATTAGGCGGAGTTACAGCATCATTGTCTGCTATCTCTTCTTCTTTTTCTTCCGCAGATTCTTCTTTTTTATCTTGGGCAAAGAAAAAATAACCTCCTAAAATTAAAATTATTAATATTATCAATGAAATATAAACTTTTTTCATAAATTTTACTCCTCAATTAATTCCTTAGTTTTCCTCTACCACTATTCTACCCCGTAAATTAAGTTTTGAAAACTTCAAGAAATACCTTAGAAGGAATACGAACTTTCCCTTTTTCTTTTAGTTTTTTCTTCCCTTTCTTTTGTTTTTCTAAAAGCTTTCTTTTACGGGAATAATCTCCTCCATAAAGATATCCAGTAACATCTTTTCTTCTTGCTTTAAGGGTTTCCCGAGCAATAATCTTTCCTCCAATTACTGCCTGCAAGGCAACTGAAAACTGCTGAGCTGGTAAAGTTTCTTTCAATTTTTTAACCAATACCTTGCCTTCTGCAAAGGCCTTTTCTTCTGGAACAATCTTTGAAAAAGCAGGTTCTTTTTCTCCAGCAACTAAAATATCCATTTTAACAAGATTAACTTCTCTATATCCCCAAAATTTATAATTCATAGAAGCATAACCTTGACTTGCGCCCTTTATATTATCATAAAGATTAACAATAATTTCTCTTAATGGAACTTCATAAACTAGTACAGCCCTATCTGAACTAATATAATCAGTTTTAATATATATTCCTCTAAGATTCTTTAATAACTCTATAATCTTGCCCATGTATCTTGCTGGAGTGATTATTTCAAGCTCAACCCATGGCTCTTCACTTTTATCACATCCTGTTTTCGGCCAATCACCTGCTGAATAAACAAACTGATTATCAACTTTATATACGACAGAGGGGGAGGAAATTATTAAATCCAGACCAAATTCTCTACGAATCCTCTCTGAAACAATTTCAGCATGCAGGGTTCCAAGAAAACCGCATCTAAGCCCTCTTCCTAATGATTCTTTCGTTTCTGGTTCAAAAACCAAAGAAGGATCATTAAGTTTCAATTTAGAAAGTGCCTCTTTTAATAAATCAAAATTATCCGGATTTTCAGGATACAAACTGGCATAAACCATTGGCTTCGGTTCCTTATAACCGGATAACGGCTTAACATTTAACATTTGGCCTTTAGTATTTGACATCATTATCGTGTCCCCTACTTTTACTTTTTCCGGCTCTTTAATGCCTGTCGCAATATATCCTATTTCTCCTGCAGATAATTTATTTTGGGCAGAAAATTCAGGAGTAAAAAATCCCAATTCTTTTATATCAGCTGATGTTTTGGCGGCCAAAAGCTTTATTTTGTCTGTTTTTTCAACTTCTCCGTCAACAATTCTAACATAAGCTATAACACCTTTATATGAATCATAGGTGGAATCAAATATTAAAGCTCTAAAAGACTCTTCTTTTTTAATATCTGGACCAGGAATCTTCTTAATAACAGCTTTTAAAACCTGCTCAACATTAGTTCCATTTTTAGCTGAAATTTTAATGATTTCCTCATCTTTAATTCCAAGAAGTTTAGCTATTTCATCTACAGTCTGTTTAACATTTGCTTGAGGTAAATCAATTTTATTTATTACGGGAATAATAACTAGATTCTGTTCTCTTGCTAGTTCTAAATTAGCTAATGTTTGAGCTTCAATGCCTTGAGCGGCGTCAACTAGTAGTATTGCTCCCTCTACTGCTGCTAAGGACCTTGAAACCTCATAAGAAAAATCTACATGGCCTGGAGTATCTACTAAATTTAAAATGTATTTAGAATCATACTCCATTCTAACCGGCTGCATTTTTATTGTTATTCCTTTTTCTCTTTCTAAATCCATCATGTCTAAGAATTGAGGTCTCATTTTTCTTGAAGAAACAGCACCAGTTAATTCTAAAAAACGGTCAGCCAAAGTTGACTTCCCGTGATTTATATGTGAGATAATGCAGAAATTTCTAATCTCCATTTATTCTTATTATAGCAAAAAATCGCCAGAATGGCGAAAAAAAATAGGGGTCTCTGCGATTTATATCGCAGAGACCCCTTCTCCTTATGATTCAGGCCATGATGTTTCAGATCACTTGCAGGATCTTACTGCCTGCTACCAAAATCGTGGCCATCGATCTCTCCCTCTTTCTCCTCGGCGTTCCCTTTCTTTTCTCTGCCGCTCGGTCTCTGTCCGTTGTCTCGCAAGCGCGGCTCGCCTCTTTTTTCTTTCTGCACTGGCTTCCGCCTTGGCGGCCGCCATTTCCTGATCTTCCAAGACCTTGGCTGCACGTATCCTTACAAGACGCGCTTTTCGCATTCTCCTCTTGCGCCTTTTGATCACCTTCCTTTCTTCAGGAGATCTCGATCCCCCCCCTACCCTTTTCTCTGCTGTGTATCCCATTGGGACACCTCTTTTCTCTAGGTTGGAAAATAACTATTAATAATCTATAACTTTTATCTCTGTATGTCAACAAAAAAACCCCGAGATTTTTCTCGAGGCGATTTTTTTCTTTAGGTGAGGTTTTTATTCAATTAAATTTTTCTCAATTTTTGGATGAATTTTGGTTATTTTTGATTTTCTAATTCAATAATCCAAAAACCGCATTTTCTTACATCTTCAACTTTATAAAACTGTAATGGGTCTCGGGCTGAATGTTCTACTTTCTTACATTTAAAAGCAGCGCTACGGCCGGTATATTGTTTTGTTTCTGGGTTATATTCTTCGAGAATTAAAGTATCATCCGTTTTCAAATCAAAATCGGCAAGCCGAAGCTCAAAAGTTCTTTCGCCCGAACAAAACTTTTCAAACCATTCTAGCCAACATTTTTTGCGAACAACCGCCATAAATTTTAATTCAAGATTATATGATTATTCCTTGGCGAATCAAGGTTCTCGCCGAAGAATTTGATCATTTTACATTCTACCAAAAAATCGCCTTTTTGGCGATTTTTTGTGGACGATGTTAGAACTCAGGAAGATTAACTTGCTTTTATAGTTTTTATTATTCTAATAACTAATATTAAAATAATTTGGATTAGGATATTGGTTAAAATTAAAATAATAACCACTAAGCTTAAATTGATGAGCAAAGAATATTTAAAAAAGAAAAGAATAATCATTACCGGCCAGATATTTTTCAAATCCTGCAGAGAAGGACCAATCATAGCTCCAATATTTAAAACAAGTAAAATCATCAACCAGCTTTGCCAATTGAATAAATTTATTTGAGATAAAAGTCTTAATGGAGCGATCAAAACATCCTGCCAATCGGAAAATTGCGGTATTTCAAAATAATTAACTAAATAATATCTATTAATTAAAAAAAGAAATAATAAACCGCCAATTATTGGCGCTAATGATATTAATAGTTGCCCTATGAGTGGCAATTTCGGTTTGGAATGGATGATACGGGGTTTTCTTGAAAAAATACTACCCCCTGTAATAGTTGCTCCAGTTAAACGACAAAATATAACATGAGATAATTCATGGATAACGGCCCCAATGTAAAATAATGAACGGACTATTGAATAATTCAAATAACGCCAATTAAGCCAATTGCTAATATATCCTAATAGGGTAATCAAAATAATCAATAATCCTAAATTCATATTTAGTTAATTCTACTAAAAAATCGCCTTTTTGGCGATAAATAAAAATTGCCCACAGGGACAAAGCACTTCAGGAATATGAAGTGCTTTTTTTTATTTCTGGTCCTCTATAAATTTCTTAAGCGAACGGTCATAGGTTTTTTCCGCTTCTTTTGAAAAATAACAAGCTGGCAATCCATTGTTTCCCAAGTGATACTTTAAACACTCACAGCAAATTCCCTTTCGCGAACATCCGGAATAAGTACAAGGGCAATCTTTTAAAGTTTCTTCTTTTTTACACTCCACTATTTATTTTACTAAATTTAGAAAGAAAACACAAAAAAATCCCCTGCCTGTCTTGCGACAAGCAGGGGTTTGGGAACACGCATCGCGCTCCTTTCGCATTGGGATTAGGGAAAGCAGAACTTCAGCCAGGGTTGACCGGCATTGATTTCCACGGAGATGCTGAACTCGTGCCAAAACTCCTCACACTCCCCGTCTTTGAAGCACCGGACACTCCAGCTGTACGGTTCGGACAGCTTCACCATCTGAAAACCTTTGGTCCCGCCGCCGAGGACGACGTTTCTTTCGGAGACCATTGGGTTGCTGAGATGGTGCAATCCACCGTCCTCGTCCTCGATCAGCACAGGTTCTGTGGGTGTCCACCTCCCAGCCGCGGAAGCCCAACCCACAGGGTACGGGGCCTCGGGCTGAACCGTAATTGAAGGAGCGGCCCATCTGAGCGTCTTCTTCCCTACCTCTGGCCTATCCATCTTCTTCTCGAGCGGAGCCGTAGTGGTGGGCTCCTCTGCCTTTGTCTTCTCGATGGAATCGAGGTAGAGTACCCCCACAGCAATCACGGCCACTATCACCAGACCCACGCATACGACTTTCTGAACCATCTCACTCTCTCCTTTCCTTCCTCCCGATTGAAGGACTCTGGAACTTGAGGTACATTCTCCAAAAAAGTTCCAGGACCTCTCTTAACTTCAAAGAACTGTATTGCTTATATTATAGCATATCGCTTTTAATTTGTCAATGGGTAACACAAGGAATACAAGGATCGTAAATCCTGACCGAAAACCTTACGAGACATGGTTCTCATCTTAATATTCTGGTACAATTAAAGTGGTTAAAGACAGTTTTTCAAAACTGATTGTAAAATGAAACGTCAAAACTTTTTGGTTCTATTCATTATATTATTTTTGGCTACCTTACTTCCGGGGATCACTTTTGCTCAAGCAGAAACGCCAACACTTATTGCCGGATTTAATCAGCGAATCCAAACTCTTCAAAAAGAAATTCAGCGTCTTAAGGCGCTGATTTCAACTTTCAAATTGCAAAAAGAAATTACCGCTAAATCATATCTAGTAATAAATTTTTCTGACAATTCAGTCATTTTAGAAAAAAACAGTAATCAATTATATCCTATTGCTTCCATTGTTAAACTGATGACCGCCGTAATTGCTTTTGAAAATATTGACCTTAATCAAACGATAACCCTAACTGAAGAAATGCTTGAGCCCTTAGGGTATAGCCCAGCCCTTTTTGTTGGTTTAAATGTTAGTGCGAAAAATTTACTGAAAGCCAGCCTTATTCAATCAACTAATGATGCCGCTTTATCTTTAACTTACTTTTTAGAAAAAGGAAAATTTTTGGATTTAATGAATCAAAAAGCAAAAGAACTTAATATGACCAATACCTTTTTTAATGATCCCCATGGCTTAAACTCCTCTAATCGTTCTACTGTCTCTGACATCGTTAAACTTTTAGCTTATATTTATAAAAATCATCCGGAAATTTTGAGTATTACCAAAAACAATAACTTTCGGCTTCCTGGCGAAACAGGAAATTTGCTAAAATTCAAAAATGTAAATAATTTTTATCAACTTCCTGAATTTATTGGCGGGAAGACCGGTTATCTCCCAGAAGCCAAACAAACATCGGCCTCATTGTTTAATTTAAATGAAGGACCCATTGCCATTATTCTACTTTATTCCAAAAATCGCCAAACCGATACTCTAAGAATCCTTAACTGGCTCAAAAATAATTCCTTATAAAAATCGCCCGACAACGGGCTTTTTGGTTCGGTTTCGGTTAAAATTGACCGGTTTTCCGCTAGTCACTAATTTTATCGTTTGGCATTGAAGGACTTTTTATCACAATCCAAATGGCATCATCTGATACCTTTTTTAATTCACTTATCGAGCCTGCTTTTTGGAAGACGAAATCCCCTTCTTTTAATTTTAATAAATCACCGTTTATTTCTTGTTCTAACGAACCCTTTATTAATATACAAAATTCATCAATGATATTATGATGGTGTTTTTTATTGACATGTTTTTTTAACTCATCTGACTTCATATATGCAATTTCTATTCTTTCGGAAAAAATTGGACTATTCTTAAAAGCACCACATAAATAACCCCGCGTTTTTTTGAGATCGTTCTCGTAAACCGATCCTTTATCGTAATACATAAAAGAATTAATTATTATTTTATTCCTTAATTAACTTTCCGACTTTGTTCAGCTTTGTCTAGAATTATTTTGAACCAATAAGTATATTTTTCAGAGTTTTCTTTTATGTCTTTTCTTAATTCTCTTGGACTTATCCATTTCCAATCCTCGACTTCCCTTTTATCTGGTTTTGGAGTTCCATCAAACTCTCCAATAAATACATGGTCAAGTTCGTATTCGGTTAAATTTCCAAGATCTACTCTATAGACAAAACTAAAAATTTCTTTCAATTGACATTCAACTCCCTCAATTCCCATTTCTTCTTTTAATCTTCTATTTACCGCCTCTTTTAATGTTTCATTAGATCTGGGATGAGAACAACAAGTATTACTCCAGAGACCGGCTGAATGATATTTTGATCTTGGTCTTTTCTGAATCAATATTTCTCCTTTGGAATTAAAGATAAGAATTGAAAAAGCCCTATGGAGCTTACCTTGTCGATGAACTTCTAATTTCTCTCCAATCCCAACTTCCTTATCATTTTCATCAACAAGAATAATTTCTTCTTCCATAATTTTTACTCCTCAATTAATTTTCCGACTTCAACCTAAATTTTCATTATTTCTATCTTCTACTCTAACTCTTTCGGGGATTAAACTCAACAAAAAAAACCGAAGCGGTTGCTTCGGTTATGTGCTTTCTTATTCTTTAAGCAAGGTTTGGACGCCGAACCTTTCTACTATACTGATGAATCTTTTGGCTTTACCGTTTTTCTCTCTTACCGCGAATAACTCTGCGTCTGACCGGGGGTTTACTCTTACAATTGCCAAGATAAATGGTGCCCAGAAATTCAGGCAGCCATGGATTTTGCCAAAACCCTTTGGTCGGGCAAAATCAAGCCGAGAACAACCACCAGGATTAAATACTGAATTAATCTGTACAATCGCCGTTCCAACTCCTAGGCCGTATCCCTGGAAAAGCAGAATTACTCTCGTATTGGGCCGGATGTTGCGAAGAAATCTTTTGACTGAATCATCCACAAACCATTCATCAGAACCTGCCCTTGCTCTTTGCCAAGATTCTTCATCTGGCGTTGAAGGTTGAGGCCGCTGATCTGGCCGCAGATTACAGACAACCAATGGATTCCCTTCTCTACAATGCCTTCTAGCTAAATCAATAACTTCTCTTGGAACAGGGACCCATTCCACAGGGAGTTTGGAGGTTGCCATCTCTTTTCTCCTTTCTTATTAAAGGGCAACTACTTCTCTTAGCGTTCTCTTGGAGGAGCAGGAGGCATAAGCACTAACAACACAATACCGGCCATAAGAGTATATCCAGTAAAACCTATACCTAAAGCTTTATTGATAGGTTGTTCAGCAGGTTTTCTAAATAGCGAGATCGAAACGAAAAGTTCCAAAAAGAAAAGTATCCAAAATCCTCCTATGATTAATTGGATGCGGTCCCAATAGAAACATTGTGCTCCATCATAGAATATATATTTACCACTGCCCCATCTCACATAGCCCCAAATCCAACAAAGAACGGCAGATACAATAAAAGCTATACAAAAAATTCCTTCGAAAATTCCCCAAGATAATACCTGTTCAGATGCGATAAGAGCTAAAGTACCAAAAAGAATAGCGGAAAGCAGTGAAATCAAGTGGACTAGGTCATTCCAAGTCATTGGTCTGCCTCCTTGTTCGTGTTTGTGAAAGAGCAACTACTTTCACCTTAACTCTTTTCTAAGAGAAATTCAATCCTTCGTTTCTCGCCGTCTGCGCTCGAGAGAACGCACGCCTTTTTCGTCGAAGCCGAAATGATGAGCGATTTCGTGCCAGACAACATTGCAGACCAGTTTTTTCATTTCTTCTGACGTTGAAGCGAAATTTTCAATAGATTCTTGGAAAATGGTAATTTTGTCGTAATATCATTCCAAAACCTCTCCCCCATTTTGTTTTGGGAACTCCCTCGTAAAGCCCCAGCAAAGTTCCGCCGTATCTTAGACCAGTTTTCTTTAATTGCTCCGGTGTCGGCCTTTGCTCAACAACAATCGCCACATTTTCCATTTTCCGGCGGATTCTTTCTGGCAGATCTAAAATGGCTTTTTTGACTAATTTTTCAAACTCATTTTCATCCATTTTTGATAATCATTTAAACATTTTTCTATTTTTCACCCTACCTCTTTTTTAGGAGTTTGACAATTTGGTGGAAAAATGAACTACCCCGCCCCAGAGGGGCGGGGTATCCCCTTCGCTAAAATAAAGGCGCCGCGAACGCGGCGCCTTAAATGTTTAATTATTCAATCTCTTCGTCCCCTAATCCCTCATCTTCTTCACTCTCTTGTTCTCCTTCTTCTTTTGGCAATTCTTCTCCTCCCTCCTCTTCTTCTGGCAATTCTATATCATCGATAAAATTAAGTGTTGGTTTTATTACCATTATCTTCGGACCCCTTAAGTCCTCGGAAGCTCCGGGGAACTTCCTCTTACTTTGTTGAAGCCATTTTTAAATAATGATTAGTACACACGGGGTCGACCATCCCGTAAAAAACCTCTAAAAATAATAATAACCAATCCAACAACCTTGTCAACCCCGCCCCTTTTTCGAAAGGGGCGGGGTCAATAAAACTAGAAATTCAATAAAAAAAAACCGAAGCGGAAAACTGCTTCGGTTAGGTTTCTGAAGGAACTAAATTTTTTGGTATTTTCCCTGTTTGGACAAGAGCCCTTTGTATAGCTTTTCTTATTTTTGGAATTATTTCTGCTCTATCCTGAGCAGAAATACTGTTAATATCAAAAGAATAAACACGCGCATATCCTTGGGGCCTTTGGCCTCCTGGTTCTAATATTTCTTGAAATCCCCTCCCCATGAAGCCTATTACTAAAAGACCTTCTTCAACTTGGACAAAGAAACCTTGTGGAAGCCTGCCGATTATGCCTTGCCATTTTACTTCTAAAGCTCGGTCTGAGGTTCCCATTTTCTTTCTCCTTTTTGTTAAAGGGCGACTTCTACTTTTAGCTTACTTCTTTTTTTAATTAAATTCAACAAGCCTGCGAAACTCGCAGGCTTAGCTCAATTCCTCCTCAATCTTCAGTAATCTGTTATATTTTGCTATTCTCTCTGGTTTGAAGGGGCCGCCTGTTTTTATGAAATCTGCGCCGATACCAACAGAGAGATCGGCAATGAAATCATCAAGCGTGTCGCCAGAACGATGAGAAACTATAATCTTTAAACCAGCTTGCTTTGCAATTTTCACACATTCAAGAGTTTCTGTAACAGTGCCTACCTGATTTGGCTTCACAATAATTCCGTTAATACAATTTTCTTGAATAGCTCTTTCAACTCTTTCTTTATTTGTCACTGTTAAATCGTCCCCCACTAAAATTAGTTTTAAGTTGTCAGCTTCAAGTTTTAAGTCAAATTCTTTCCAGGCTTTCCAATCTTCTTCCGCAAATGGGTCTTCAAGAAAAATTATTGGATATTTTTCTAAAATATCCGAATAAAAATTAAGTAGCTCTTCACTATTAAAATTTTCGCCCTCAAATTTATACATTTCAGAATAGTAAAACGAAGAAGCAGCAACATCAAGGGTAATTTTTATTTCATTCTGATAACCTGCTTTTTCAATAGCTTTAATTATTAAATCCAGCGCCTCTTCTGTTTTTTCTAATGGTGGAGCAAAACCTCCTTCATATCCTATACTATCAGCGGTCTCACCAATTTCTCTTTTTAAAATTTGGCCGAGGTAATTATAAACTTCTGTTGCTTTTTTAAATTTTTCTTTAAAAGAATCGCCTCCGGCGGTAATCATAAACTCTTGGATACTAAGTTTTTTTTCAGTTTCAGAATGTAATCCGCCTTCAATAAGCAAAAGTGAAGGCGTTGGCAATACAGCCAAAGTTGACAGAGGCCTTATCCCTGTTAATTCTGTGAGGTGTTTATATAAAGGGAGATTATTTTCTGCCGCTCCGGCGCGGCAAACTGCGATTGAAACTGCTGAAATGCTATTAGCTCCTAGTTTTGATTTGTTTTCTGTTCCGTCCAACGCAATCATTAATTCGTCAATCTCTTTCTGGTTTTGTGGATTTTTGCCTTTAAGTTCCGGTGCGATAATTTCTTCGATATTTTTAAGGGCTTTTGACACACCCTTACCGTCTTCATCCCGCAATTCTACTGCTTCATATTTTCCTTTTGAAGTTCCAGAAGGGACAGAAGCCTTAAAAACCCCTGAATTTGTTTCTAGTTCAACCTCAATTGTTGGAATTCCCCGCGAGTCTGAAATCTCTCTGGCTTTTATACTTTTAATCATAAATAGGTTTTAAGATATTTTTCTCAAATGGATATATCTAAAAGCTGTTAAAGCAGCTTTACATCCTTCACCGCAAGCAGTGATAATTTGCTTATGGGTGCCTATATTTACGTCCCCTACTGCAAAAAGGCCTGGTGTTTTTGTCTGATAAGTTTCAAATTCCACTTTTATCTCATCTCTCTCGTTGAATTCAACTAATCCTCTAGCTAACGAAGTTGCTGGCTGGCTGCCAATCTCCACAAAAACTCCCTCTACGTTCAGAGTTTTTGTTTCTTTTGTTCCCAAATCTTCATAAATCAGCGAATTTACAAAATTCTCGCCTTTAATTTCTTTTACTGCCGCATTGGTAATTACTTCTATTTTTTCTGATTTTTGGACTATCTCCTGATTTGTTTCATCGGCTTTAACCTCTGGTTCATATTCTAAAATATAAATTTTCGGTGAATAATTTGTCATAAATATTGCTGCTTCAAATCCAGCATCCCCGCCACCAATTATTGCAATTTTTTTGTCTTTAAATACAGGTCCATCGCAGGTAACGCAATAACTTACTCCTTTCCCAATAAATTCTTTTTCGCCAGGAACCTCAAGTGGTCTGGGATCTGCGCCAGTAGCTATAATCACTGCCAGGGCTTTTAATCTTTCTTTCTTTGTCGTTATAACTACAAAGTTTTCATTTTCTTTTTTAATCTCTTTAGCCCCAATAAACTTAATTTCAATTTCCTGATTTTTTAAATGAGTTACAAATTTTTCCATTAGTTCTGGGCCAGGTATCTTCCTAAAACCAGGATAGTTCTCAATATCCACTGCTTTTTCGGCTATTTGCCCGCCAAATTCTTTAGTGATTAATAATGTATTAAGTTTTTGCCTAGCAGCATAAATTCCAGCTGTAATCCCAGCCGGCCCGCCACCAATAATGATTAAATCGTAAATCATATATTTATTCTACTAAATTTAAAAAGAAAACACAAAAAAAGCCCCTGTCTGTCTTGCGACAAACAGGGGCTGAGGGGTTCCTTCTTTGTTTGCTCAGGCGGCCTTGGCGTACTTCGTGTGCTCCTCCTCCGTCATCATGTAGTGGAAATTCTGGTACTCGCGGGCGACGAAGAAGTTAAGCAGATACCACTTCCTGCCGCCGGCACGGACTTCCTTGACCTTGACTGGCTCCCCCTGGTATTCCTTCTGCACCAGGTGCTTCATCTGTTCGGCGGTCACGAGGTAACCGTCGAAGTGACGCTCCGTGTTTTTCTTGTGGAGCTTCACGTGCCAGGCATGGTCATGGAGTAAGCCCTTGATCTCCCCTTCTCCGAGGTGATCAGGGCCCAGTATGTAGGTCGTACCTCCTCCAATGGAGACGTAATACGACCATCTCCGCTTGGCGAGAAGAGCCCTGTCGAAGTGCCAAAGGCCATCGTAGTACTTCATCTCGAGGACGACCTTGTCTCGGCCGGCCTTTTTGATGGCTTCGACGACTTTGGGGAGATCGACAGTGACGTACCGCATGCCCGGGTACCGGACCCTCGTCTCCTTCTCGCCAGCCTCCACCGTCATGCTCACGCAGACGGCGAACACGGCCAGTACGGTCACAATAGCCACGACCTGTCTGTTCATGACAGACCTCCTTTCCCCCTCTTGGTTGAAGGACTCTGGAATTTGAGGTACATTCCTCAAAAAAGTTCCAGGACCTCTCTTAACTTCAAAGAACTGTACTATTTACATTATAGCATATCGCTTTTAATTTGTCAATAGGTAGTATTAAAAAAATGGCTCGCTAGCCAGCGAGCCATCCGCCATCAACTACTACAGTTGAACCTGTCATATATGAAGATTCGTCGGATGCTAAAAATAGAACTAAATTGGAAACCTCTTCTGTTTTTCCTACTCTTTTCATAGGAACTCTCGCCAGTATTGCTTCCATTGTTTTTGGATCCTGCTTCATTGGATCAATCATCGGAGTTTCAATCATTCCAGGTGAAATGGTATTAACTCTAATGTTATAAGACGCTAATTCCACTGCTAAAGCCTCTGTCATTGCCGCAATCCCGCCCTTTGAAGCACAGTAATGGGCGATATTGGGGAGACCAATTCCTTGCTGACCCATAGCTACAGAGGCAATATTAATAATCACCCCTGATTTTTGTTTTACCATTTCTTGGGCTGCTGCCTGGGCGCAAAGAAAATATCCCTTTAGATTTATATTTATAGTTTTATCCCAATCTGCTTCAGTTAATTCCAGAAATGGCTTAAATTCAACAATTCCAGCGTTATTCACTAAAATATCTATTTTCTGCCATTTATTAATAACTGTCTTTACCATTGCCTCAATCTCGCTTTTTTTAGTTACATCACACTTAATCGCTAAAGCTTCACCTCCTTCTTTTTCAACTTCTTCTACTACTTTTTCGCAGTCCTCTAAAGAAATATCAGAAACAACAACTTTTGCGCCAGCTTTAGCTAAAGTTAAAGCATGGGTCCTTCCCATTCCTCTTCTGGCGCCTGTAATAATAGCAACTTTATTTTTAAAGTTAGGCATATTAGTTAGTGATTAACTAATTAATTAATTATTTTAATTCCAAGCAGAGCGAGGAATCAAGGTTCTTGAGGAGCGAAGCGACGAAAGGTTCTTATTACTTCGGGGATTGCTTCAATTAAATCGCTGGCCATAACACTTTCCCCCAATTTTTTGGCTGCCAGTTTCCCGGCAGCACTATTGACATAAGCGGCGGCCTGGCCTGCCTTGAAAGGATCGATCCCCCTTGCTATTAAAGCTCCTGCTATTCCAGCTAAGGTATCGCCCGTTCCGCCTTTGGTCATATAAGGAGAACCAGTTTTTGAAACAGCGGTTTCTTGACCATCAGAAATTATATCTACATGTCCTTTAAGCAAAATTGTAGTTTTCAGTCGTTTGGCTTCCTCCTGAACAACTTTTATTTTCTCCTCCAACGAAAGATTGTTTACTTCTTTTCCTGTCAAAATAAAAAATTCATAAAGATGAGGAGTAATTAAAAAGGGCTTACCAAATACTATTTTTGGATTTTTTTCTAAAGCGTGAATCCCGTCAGCATCAATTATAACCGGCATTTCAACTTGAGATAAAAAATCTAAAATCACCTCTTTGGTTTCCTCTGACCTACCCAACCCTCCGCCAATTACAACAGCTGCTTTACCGCTGGAGACGGCTTTTGCTGATTTTGCCATTGAAACTAAAGTAGTCAGATGTTCTCTATTAAGATGACTTCCTTCTAAAGGATAAGCGGCCAAATCAGGAGTAAAAGAGGCAATGATATCGGCCGCTCTTTTTGGAGCGATGATTCTTACCATATCTACGCCTGTCCGAAAAGCAGCCAAAGAAGCCAAAGCTGGTGAACCTGAATAGAGTTCAGAGCCCCCGATAACCAGTAATAACCCAAAATCGTATTTCCGGGCATCAACCAATCTTTTTTTATAAATTTCTTTTAATATCTTCTTTGTAACTTGGATCATTTTGTCTCTTTTAAAAATTTCTTAAGATCTTTTCCAAATTGGGGATGTTTTAATGCTAAATAAAGATGTGATTTCAACCACTCCAGTTTATTTCCGCATTCTAGCCATCTTCCCTCAAATTCATATCCATAAATTATTCTACCCTCTCTCAACATCTTTTCCAAGGTGTTGGCCAAAATAATTTCTCCTCGAGGACCAGGTTTTGCTTTTTTCAAATAATCGAATACTTCAGGAGTTAAAATATATTTCCCAACAATCGCTAATTCAGAAGGTGCTTCCTTCAGGGCAGGTTTTTCTACAATTTTTTTAATTTTATAAAGACGATTGGCAATCTTTTCTACTCCAACAATCCCATAAAAAGAAAGTTTTTCTTTGGGAATACGATAGAGAGCGATAACTGGTTTTTGGCAAGTTTTAAAGATTTGAGTTAATTGCAAAAGACAAGGAGTTTTTGAATCAATAATATCATCTGCAAAAAGACAAGCTACGGGTTCCTCCCCTACAATTTTTGCCGCCTGCAAAATAGCATGTCCATCCCCCAGGGGTTTTTTCTGAGTGACATAAGAGAAGGAAATGTCCTTAAAAAGCTCTTCTAACTTTTTAACTTCGGTTAAAATGTCTACTTTTTTTCTTTCTTCTAAGATTTTCTCTATGTAAGGAGATGACTTTAAATAATCTAAAATCTTTTTATTTTCTGGTCTTATAACAAAAATTATCTCTCGGATTCCTGAGTTTTTTGCTTCGGTAATAATATATTGAATCATTGGCTGATCCACAAGAGGCCACAATTCTTTTGGTATGACTTTAGATAAAGGTAAAAATCTTGTAGCCAGCCCGGCAATTGGAATTATTGCTTTTTTAACTTTCATGGAATCTTAGTATTTGTATGATTAGTATGTATTAGTATTATTGGTATCGCGTTATTCTTCTTTTTTTCTAAAAATAGCCGGGGTTTCCCATATTTTTTCTTCTTCCAATATCTCTTTTTCTGCTTCCTCAACTGCTTTTCTCACTTGAAGGCCATTTCTTCTAACCTTTACTTCGATTTTTTCTTCTTTAGGTTTTTTAGCCTGGGGCGGAGGTGATTGTTGAATTTTTTCTAGTTGGAGAGGTTTTATTGGTTCTTTCCTGCTTGGACGTTTTTTTGGAGGGAGTTTTGTTTTTTGCCTGCCCCGTAGGGAGCTTGCTCTCCTTTGGGGTTCTTTCGGCTTTTCTGTCTTGAGATTTTTCTTTATTATTTTAGTTTTTTTCTTTGAAGGTTTAATGGGAGTTTTTACCCTGTTAAATTGCTTCGTACCGCCTTTGGCGGATTCGACAGGGTGAATTTTTTTTCTCGTTAAAACTTTAGGAGTTGTACTCTGGTTAACTTTTGGTAAAAAACCCTTTGCACCACAGCCAGTCGCTAGAAGAGTTATTCTAATTTTATTTTGGTATCTTTTATCGTGATTAATGCCGAAAATAATTTTAGCTTTTTTATTTACTGATTCTGAAATAATTTTTGAAATATAAGAAACCTCTGAAAGTTGGAGTTCCCTACCGCCGTTTATATTATACAAAACCCCTCGGGATCCTTTGACAGTATAAGGGTAAAGATGACTGGAAATTACTTTTTTTACGACATCTTCTTTATTAAGACTTTCAATTTCTATTGTATTTAAATAAGTTAATCTTCCTCGGCCCCGAAGAACTGCTCTAAGATCAGCAAAGTCAATATTGATGAGCCCCGGTAAATAAATCATCTCTATTAAGCCTTCTAAATTTTCTGCTAATTTCTTGTTAATAGCTGAAAGGGCAGTTTTCAAAGGAGTGTTTTTATCAATAATTTGAAAAATTCTTTCATTGGGAATAACTGAATAAACATTAAGGTTTGATTTTATCTTTTCCAAGGATTTTTGGGCAATCTCCATTTTTTTCTCCCCCTCAAATTCAAAAGGTAAGGTAAAAATCCCATAAGTAAGACCCAGATTTTTGGAGATCTTTGCAAAAACAGGAGCAGCGCCTGAACTTGTTCCACCTCCCAAACAAGCTATTATAATAGATAAGTCTTGTTCCTCAAAAAGTTCTTTTATTCTTTCTTTTTCATTTTGAGCAGCCAGTTCTCCTAACTCATCGTTCATCCCTGTCCCTAGCCCTTTGGTTAAAGTTTGCCCGAATTGAAATCGTTTTACCTTTCTTGTTAATTCATTAAGTGATCTACTATCAGTATTTGCCACAATAAAATCTACCCTTTTTACCTCCTGGGCAATTTCTGAAATGATTGAACCAGCCCCTCCCCCAATGCCAATTACCCGAATTTTAGTTCGATGAACATCACTAGGGATTTTTTCAACTAGAGGTTTTTTCTCTATCTTAGACCTGATTTTAATAAAAGAAGAACGCCTCACTCTTTTGGGCGTTACTTTTTTCTTAGGTGAAACTTTCTTAACATGTTTAACTTTCTTAATTTTAATAGAACGGGGAATTTTCTTTTTTACCCGGTTAAATTTCGCCGAAAGCGAACCCGCTTTGCGGGATTTAACTGGGTGAACCCGTTTCACGACTCGTCGCTTTGCGGCGAGTTTCCTTTTAGGTTTTTTAACTTTCTTTTTGGCAGCCATTAAATTATTTTACTTTACTTTTTTAAAAAAAGCAAGAACCCTTATTTATCCCTATTTTGTTAATAATAGCAAAATTCTGAAAAATTTTCGATAGTTTTTCAACGAATAAAAAAAAGAGGAAGAATTGAAGTCCCTCTTTTTTGTGATGCGGGATACGAAATCCCTTTGTGCCAACGGTCGGTCGGTACTGCTTTGAGTTGTACCACACTTGAGTTGCTGGCAACGGCACATCACACTTTAGGCTTTACGCCTGGTGGACTCAATAAACTTCCTCATTTTCCTCTTCAAGAAGAGGCAAAAAATCTGTGAAAGAACTACATTAAGATTTAACATTACTATAAGTAAAAGACTTTGTCAACCCCGCACTTTTTATATCAAATTTAAAACTATATCTAAGCGCTGTGTTTAATTTCAACAACATCGCCATCTTGCACTTCATATTCTTTACCTTCGGTACGAATTAAGCCTTTCTCACGAACATGAGCAAAACCGCCTGCTTCAACCACCTCTTTCCAATTTATTACTCCAGCTTTAATAAAATGAGTTTCAAAATCACTGTGAATAACTCCTGCTGCCTCAGGAGCTTTCTGTCCTTTTTTAAGAGTCCAGGCCCTAACTTCTCCGGGACGCAAAGTGGTAAAAAAAGTTACTAAATAGAGTAATTCATAAGATTTTTTTATCAAAATATCTAACTCCCCTTCACCTGCCAGTTCCAATTCTTCTCTCTCTTTTTTGGTAAAATTAACTGCCTCAAGTTCCTCTAATAAATCAATAATCAAAAATTGCCAGTTGTTTTTTCTAAAAACTTCCACAATATTTGTCGGCACTTCCTTATCGCGTCCATTTAAGAGATATAACCTTGGTTTTAAGGTAAGTAATTGGAAGCTATTGAGAATTTTCTTTTCTTCTTCGTCAAACGCCTGCTCAAGTAAAATCTGGCCTCTTTGTAAAAAATCTTGCGCTTTCTTCAAAACCTCTGATTCTTTTACAGCTTCCTTCTCCCCTGCTTTTGTTTCTTTTTGTAAATGCTCAATTCTTTTCTCAATCGTTTCCAAATCTTTCATAATTAATTCTGTATCTAAAATTTCCTTTTCTTCGAAGGCATTTATCTCAGGTTGCGTATTGGCTACTTTTTCGTTTAAAAAAGCCCGCAAGACATACAAAATCGCGTCAGTTTCTCTTATGCGAGCTAAAAATTTATTTCCCAAACCCTCGCCTTTGTGAGAACCTTTTACTAAACCAGCGATATCAACCCATTCAATTGTGGTATAGATTTTTTCATCAGCTTTCATTAACTCAGCAAGTTTATCAAGTCTTTCGTCCGGAACAGCAACAACGCCAATATTTGGCTCAATAGTGCAAAAGGGATAATTAGAAATATCAACCTGTTTTTTTGTAATTGTCTGGAATAAAGTAGACTTCCCGACATTTGGAAGACCTACTATGCCAATTGAGAGAGACATATTACTTTTTTATATTAGAAAGAAAAAAGGGAAAACGCAAGCTTTCCCTTGAAAATTGAAGGGCATGGAACCCTATAAGGCTCAGGATCTCACAGGGCCGGCGGAAGGGAGTCGAACCCTTCATCACCGTTTCCATGCCCCTTTAGTAAAGAACAGAATAATCTATATTAGAAAACATTTAGTTTTTTGTCAACAAAAAAACCGAGTATTAATCTCGGTCTTTTATCTCTTTAAAATATTACATTCTGATGCAGTAATAAGGATTAGCGCAATTTACCTCTTCTATTTCGTTATCCAAATCATTACTCAAAAGCGGATTTTCGCTATTTTTAAGAAGGACTCTTAATATATAATTCTCTCCTCCATTTAAATATTGATAGTCATAATTTTCGTTCCCAGTAAGAGAAGAAGCTAAGTAATTTCCATCTTTGAACTCTGAGATTAATCCATCCCAACGCTCCGCCGGAGAACTTTCTTCAATTTGAGGATAGGTTTGATTGTCTAAATAATATAACTCAAGGGCAAGAGAGATCTGTCTTAAATTGGCAATTTTTTGAACATCTTTGGCTTCTCCAATCCAGTTTATAGCTTTTATAGAAACTCCACTTAGAACAAGTGAAATTATAGATGCTACTACCATAAACTGAGCAAGAGAGCTCCCCTTTTCCTTATTTAGTTTTCGGAATAGTTGCAGCATAATTTTATTTTGGCGGCGGGAATACCCCGTTCTTTAGAACGGGGATGAAAACCGCCAAAAGAACTTGCCCCGAAGGGGATACCCGCCCAGGGCGGGCAGTTCATAATTTTTATAGCTATTCCCTTCTCGGGTATGGCTGTCAATCTGTTATATTATGCACTCTTCTCAAAAGTTTGTCAATAGGTTATCGGTAAAACAAAAATCCCGAGAAAATAATTCTCGGAATTTAACTCAAGGAGAAGATATCGAAATCTACATATATCGCTTCGCGTTACAGCGAAATCTTCTCAAAATAATTTCTACTTTTTGGTCCGAAATAGCCAGTCCCATTTTTAAGATTAATTGGAGCCAAGATCTCTGAATGGTACTTTTCTTGAAATCTTACCATGGCGGTTTTAGTAATCCATCCAAAATAACCAGTAGTCCCTACTCTAGATTCCCATACTCCTTCATTTATCAATATTTTTTGTAATGATTTCACTTCATTTCCCCTATTTCCTCGAGTTAGATTCCTATTCCACGAAGAAACAGGAAAGAGCATTAAATCTTTTTTCAAATTAATTAACTTTTCATAGGTTCCAACTTTTGTCACTCGAACCTCTCCTTCAAATAAATCTGCTATATCTCCAGAAACTTCTCCTAGTTCTTCTTTTGTTAGGATCACGTTATAGGTTCCATAATTACTAATCCCATAATAAGGAAAGTAAGAGTTCATTAAATTAACCTCTTCTTTTGTAATAAGAAATAAATTAATCTCAGCAGTACTTTCACTAATCTCTGAAATCCCGCTTATTAAAAGTGGATAATAAAGAAAATCAGTTTTAAAGCGATAAACTAAAGGCTTGATACTTTCTTTTTCTTGGCCTGATTCAATTACATCAAAAACAAAGTATTTAATATCCTTTTTTAAATAGTTAGCTACTCCTTCTTTAAATTCAAGAGAGAGTTGTTTCTCTTGAAATCCTTTATTTTTTACGAAATTTTTTACCCAGTCTAAAAAAACATCTAAATTATTTACTTTCACCACAATAATATCGTGAGCCCCAATTTTCTTCTGAAAAGTAATCTCTATACCGGCAGCACCTGGCGCCATAAATTGCCGTCCCTCATCCTGACCTCCCTTCTCTATTTTCTTGTTCATAATTTCTACCAATTTCTCAAAGGACTCAAAACTTCCTTCTTTAATTTCTGAAGGATCGGAGGGTAGGGGTATAACTCTCAAAATGGTAGCATTGTCTGATCCTTCTATGTCTATAGAAAGAGTTATTATTTCTTCTGTACCGTTCCAACTAACAATTGCATTCTGGGCAGATTGTTCTAAATGAATATCAGGCGGCCAAGGAACCATCCCTCCATCAGCCAGCGCTGAATTAGGTAAAACTAAGATTAAAAGAGTTATTAAGAGATAAAAATATTCTTTTTTCATGATTCTGATTAATTATACCATCTTTATTTTTAAATCCTAGGAAACAAGTTTAAACGATGCTCCCTTTCTTTCTTTCTCATTTTTAAAATATAATCTCTTACTGCCTTAACCTTTGAAGGCATAAAGGGATCTAGCCATTGGATAATTTTTTCTACTCCCAAAAATAATGAAGCCAAAACAATATCAAGTTCTTGATTCTGCTCTTTGGCTAGAACCCAGGGTTCTTTATCATTAATATATTTATCTAAATTTTTGATGAGCAAAAATATGTCTTTAAGGGCTTCAAATAACCGGAAACCTTCCATATGCTGATTATAACTGATTTCTATCTTTCCAATTAAAGCTGTAATTTTTTTATCAACGGTTACTTTTTCTTTAATCACACCGTCTCGGTAGTTAATAATCATAGCGAAAATTCTCTCTAATAGATTCCCTATTCCATTCGCTAAATCATCATTGTATTTTGTTAGAAACCCTGATTCTTTAATGTCTCCGTGGGCCAGGGCAGAAAATTGGGATAAAAGAAGATAACGGGTGGCATCTTTACCAAACTTTTTTATTAAATCCAGGGGATCAATTATATTACCGAGGGTTTTGCTCATTTTTTGACCATTAATCGTAAAAAGACCGTGGACAAAAATGGTTTTCGGCAAAGGCGCTTTAATGGACAGCAGGAGAGCTGGCCAGAAAATAGAATGAAACTTATTAATTTCAGCCCCGATAATATGAATATCAGCCGGCCAAAATTCCTTAAATTTCTTTCCTCTTGGAAAATCTAACACAGTTACATAATTCATCAGAGCTTCCACCCAAACATAAATTGTCTGCTTTTTCTCATAAGGAAAAGGAATGCCCCATTTGACTTTCTCCCGACTAATTGAAAAATTAGGAATCCTACTTTTAACAATGTTCAAAATTTCGTTTTTGCGGGTTTCTGGAATAATTTTTAATTCGTCTTTTTGAATTTTCTCTTTAATAACGGGTAGATACTTTTTAAGATTAAAAAAGTAATTTTTTTCTTTTATTTTGGCCGGCGGCTTTTTATGCTCCGGGCAAAGCCCATTAACAAGATTTTTTTTAGTTATAAAATTCTCACAACCAATGCAGTATAACCCTTCATAAAAATCAGAATAAATATCACCAGATTCATAAAGTTTTTTTATGAACTCCAAAACTCCTTTTTCATGTTTTTCAGAAGTAGTTCTAATAAAATCATCGTATTCAATTCCCAGACTCTTCCAAGTATCTATATAATAGGGAGCAATCTCATCAACAAATTCTAAAGGGCTCTTCCCTTCTGCTTTAGCTGCCTCAGCAATTTTTGAACCATGTTCATCCATGCCGGTAACAAATAAAACATTGAATTTTTGAATCCTTTTATAGCGAGCGACAACATCAGCGTACAAAGTAGCAAAAGCATGACCAATGTGCGGCTTTCCGCTAGCATAATAAATTGGAGTTGTAACATAGAATTTACCCATAGATATTTAATATTACCATAATTAAAAACGATTTTGAACCAGTCGGCGCTTCGCGCCTCCTTGTAATCCCTTCAGAATTCAAATCGTTCACTTTGTTCACTGTAATTGCAAAGCAATTAAGAAGTAAAAAAATACCCTGATTTTTATCAGGGTTTGCCCAGTGGTAGAAATTTAACGACCCGCCTAGGGCGGGTAAATTGCTAAAGGCAGTTAAATTTTCACTACGGGGTCTACTCTCTTGGTGGTTCTACTCTTACATAACAAACAGGGTAAATTGGTTCATCGGAATGAGCTTCTCGCCAGCATTTTAATATTTCGCAAAAAACGAGACCCAACCCTTCGAGAATACTCCGGTGTACTCTTTCTTGGCCGTGCTCATCTGTAAAAGTTGGAGTGTCTTTTGGCAAAACAATTGCGGGAAGAACATTAGGCCTCACAACGGGATGTTCATCAACAATAGTAACCCTTATCACATTAGGGTCTATTGGCTTTCCAACCTCTCTTCGCATCTGATCTCCTTCCGTTTTGGGTTCAGAGAAAACACCACAAAAGAGTAATTAAAAGAACAGATTTTTAATATATCAAAGATTTAAACCCCTGTCAACCTTTCACCTTTGGCAAAAGGTGAAAGGTCAATGGTTTTTGGCAATTTTTATAGTTATTATTAGTTATAAAAAAAAGGGGGCGCAAATTCCCCCAAGTGTTGTGCTGCTATGAGTGAATTGCGCCCCTTGATCGAGACACGATCGACGCGATCCCATTCGCTCGGAAGCCGGTTCTTTCTTGGCTACCCGGAGCGAATGGTCGTGCGTCGCCGTCGTGTCTCTTCCCGTTTCCTCTTCATTTTACTGCCCTCCTTTCCAGTTGAGCAGGTGGTGAGAGGGACGGGACCATCCCGCCGTCGCCTTGACGGCGGGACACGTTTATTTTGTCTGTTCTCAAAGAACAGGAATTTTTGGGAGGACGGACCTCCAAGCCCGTCCTCACCTAGGCCGTTCTTCTTCAGCCCGCGACGCCCTCCGTCCTCTTCTTCTTGTAGGCCATGGCGTGTTCTCCTCGGCGCCATCAGAAATGCCCCTTCCTTCCGCTGAAGGAAGTACCAGGCAAACATTATTTAAATATAACGAATTGAGAAATCTTGTCAACCCTAAAGCCCCACTTCATTGGAAATGCCTTGTATTGCCTCCACTCCGATTTTCACAAATTCTTCCAGTTTTAAGTTCAAATACTCCTGGCATTTTCTGATAATTTCCCTATTAGCGCCTCTGGCGAATGCTTTTTCCTTAAAACGGTTTAAGACATTTTCAGGTGATAAATCAACCAATTTTTTTGATGGTAAAACCAAGGTCGCAGCTACAATTAAGCCAGTTAAAGGATCAGTAACAAAAAGGGCTTTTTCTAATAATGTTTGAGGTAAAATTCCGTGGGCTTCGTTATGGACTTTTACTGCCTGACAAATATCTTCTTCAAATCCTAAATCTTGGAGCATTTTTGCTCCTACTAATGAATGTTGAGAAAGGTTATTTTTTACTTTATCGTAATCAATATCGTGTAAAAGCCCGGTCAGGCCCCATTTCTCTTCGTCTTCATTAAAACGCCGAGCCAAAACTCTCATTACAGCTTCCACTGTCAAGCTGTGTTTAATTAAATTCTGATTTGAAAGATTTTGTTTTAACGACTTAAAACCTTCCTCTCGGGTCATAATTTAAAATGGCAATTAAGAGAATAATTTAATTGTTTTTTCTACTTCTTCTGAAACGCCGTCAATACATTCATATTTTTTAATCTCCTCTTCGTTCACCCAAGCAAAATCTGTAAAAGCACCCCTTTCAGGCTTCACCTCCCCGCTTTTATATTTAGCTGAAAATTTAACTAAGACAACTGGTATTTCATCAGGTCTTATAAAAGCAACGCTGTTTATATATTTAAGGCCACCTTCTATCTCTATCCCTGCCTCTTCTAAAACCTCTCTTTTCAATAAGTTTTCAACTGCATTTTCAAAATCAAGAACATCTTTGTTTATTCGGGTAGGCTTTGTAATATCTAAATTTCCCCACTCTAACTTACCACCGGGAACACAATAACGGCCTGGATGTACTCTTTCTCTATCGTCTCTTTTTAAAATTAAACATCGTTTATCACTCCCCCGATAAATTACCACGTTCGCCACAAAATAAAAAAGTTTGTGTTTCTTAGCTTTTTCTATGCTTATCTTTTTAGCTGGCATAATATAGTATTTTTTATTTAAATTCTCCGTATTCTCATTCTACCGTGTCCGTCCGTAGCCTGTAAAGGCGAAAGAGGACCGTGTCCGTCCGAAGCTCGCAAGAGCGAAGGAGGACCAAAAAATCGCCGAAAGGGCGATTTTTTAGCGAAGAAATTTAACTGGGTGAACTTAAAATTTAAATTTCTTGGCAAACTTCCCAATTATAGGAAGCGGTTTTTGCTTACCACTAAGAACATTTATTATCCCTATTAGAGATAATACCAACCAGATAATCCAACATACAAATCCAACAATCCATCCAAGAATCGGAATCCAAGCAATGAACATTGTAGCAATTTCAGCAATAAATAAAACCAAACCCTGTTTTGCGTGAAACTGAGCAAAGGCACTGTCTTTACAGGCAAGCAAAGGAACCAAAAAGAGGATACCAATATAACTCAGAACTGCTGCTAAATTTTTCTCATCTTTTTTTGGTCCTGACGCTTCGGGTGTTTCTGATACTCTGGGTGTTTCGCTTTGAGGTATTTCTTGCATAAATTTGAAATGATTTAATACTAATTATATCGACTTTTATTTAATTTAGGATTTACCGTTTAATTTTTACTGTCCTATTTCTTCAAGACCCTTAAACATTTGCTGCATAGTTGCTATAAGATCCACTTTCCAGTCACCCTTTTCCTTTTTGAAAATTAAACCCACTGTTTGACCTTCTTCAGCCATCACCGCCGTATCTCCGGTCTCTTCTATTACCCTAAGCTTCAAAGGATCGTAGTCCATTTCTTGCTTCTGTAGACTTTCAGGGGTCAGACTACCTTCTGGGGTTACTTTAGTTATATTTTCAAACCATTCTCGTGACTCGCTGGTTAGACAATTAAGATATCCATCAACATCTCCCTGTGTTTGTGCCTCAACCATAGTCTCAAGCGTTTTTTCCGGGCTAGAATATCTTCCTCCACAACCAGCTCCAACTAAAATCAAAGCCCCTAAAAGTAAAATCGGAACACCAAGTTTTAATTTGTTCATAGATATAGAGATATGGAAAATTTAATATCAGGTCCTCGACCTTTTGAAAGAATATCTAATTCCTACTATTATTATACTAAAAATTATAAATAAAGATAACCATTGAGTTGTGGATAAACTAAAATAGTGAGGATCAGATAAAGGGGTGTCAATAGAACGGGTAAAATCTAAGAAAAAACGGGAAAAAGAATATAAAAACAAGAAAAAGAAAAATAATTGGCCTGGTTTTTTTAACCTAGATTTCAAACCCCGCACCAGAACAAGTTCGGTGCGAAGCAAGAATCTTAAAACTAAAAATAAAACTAAGGCATTGATTATTAAATATCCAGCTACCGGATGCCGAATTACCCCATCTGGCCAAACAATTCCCCAAGGTAAAGAAGTTTCAGCTCCCTGATGGTCATTAATTAAAGAACACCCAATCCTGCCAATAGCAAAAGATAAAGGTAAAGCCAAAGCTACCAAATCTGCAATTGGAAAAAAGAGTTCACGCCTTTTAGTTAAGATGAAATAGAGAATGCCTACAACTAAAGCTCCAAAAATTCCACCAAAAAGAGTCAATCCTCCCTGCCAAATCTTTAAAATCTCTAAGGGCTGAGAAAAAAAATCTCTTGGAAACTGCAAAACGTAACCTAATCTAGCTCCAACCACAGCTCCCAAAATTACCCAGATAGCTAAATTATGAATTATCCCCATATCAATTTTCGCTTTTTTGGATTCTTTTAAAAGGAAGAGATAACCAAATAAAAAAGCTAAAGCAATAAAAATTCCCCAGACATAAATAGTAACAGGTCCAATAATAATTTTATCAAAGCAAAAATAAGGAATCATTTTTTAATAAATTTTATTCCTAAAACCACAACTCCCCCAATTATCATTAGATCAGCAATATTAAAAATAGAAATCGGCAAAAAGAAGACCCTAATCCAATCAATCACATAACCGAAAATTATTCTGTCAAAAAAATTGCTCAAGCCCCCTATGATAATTAAAGAAAAACCTGCCATCAAAAGAAAATCCCCTTTCTGGCAACTCTTAAGAAAAAGAAAAAGAAGCAGCAATATTACCGCTCCAATTACCCCCATTACCAAAGTATTGATGTGGGGACGAAGAAAAATAAAATATAATCTTGGGTTTTTAAAAAGTTTTAATTCAATTAAATTCCCCGAATAGAAATCAGGACGATTTAAAATAAACCATTTACTCAATCTATCTAAAATTAGCAAACCTAAATTAAGAAATACTAAAATCCTTTTCATTTTTTTCTAAAATATTACAAAAATCGGATCAGTAAAATATTTATTGCCAAGAAAATTAATATGCAAATTATGGGCCAGACCGCCCCATATCCGACTAGTATCACAAGCGCCCCAAAACCTCCATATACAACTCCGCCGGCAATAGCGATAATCAAGATAGATAAAAATAAACGTCTAATAGGCATTCTTTTAATACCTTTAACCCGCCCAATTAATATTGGCCAAGAAATGCAAGTTAAAATAAAACCCATCTTAGATAAAATAATTACCAAAGATATTGGCCTTGGAACAGTAAATGGTCTCAGAAAATAGTAAGGCAACTCATTTAACGACTCTGATAAAATAGCCAATGGGTAAAAAAGAGGTATGTGTATTAATGAAAAAAGGGTTTGAATCACCGATAGGCCAATTCCTACCAATAATCCCTTTTTCCAATGCGAAAGACTCAACCACCCACCTTTTATTCCTTGCCTTCTAAAAATTATTATGATTTTAATTAAATTTTTTAAATAGAAAATCAAAAGAAAAATGAATCCTATCGCAAGAATACTTCGCCAAATTGGTAAAATTTTAGAGCTTAAGAAATAACTAGAACAATCTTTTTGATAACGAGGGGTTTGCAAGAGTTTACAATACTGAGAATCATTCACGGCCCTTGCAAACAGAAGAATACAATACTCCCGATCATCAGAATCTGCTATAGATTGACATATTCCGGGATCTCTCCGATCGATAGCTAAAGCTCTATAACAATCCCCAATATAATATTTTTCATAATATATATCACTTGTTTCATAAGAAATAATTTTACACAGTGCCTCATCATTTACTTTCTCTATTAAATCTTCTAAACATCTTCCCTTATAATAAGTGGCAAAACACTCTCTAATATCTTTTTGATATGGCTTAAGGGATTCCTTTTCCATAAGTTTTAGATAGTCTTCTATCAAAGCAATGCACTTTTCCTGGTTTTCTGCTAAATAACATATTTTTTTATCTACTATAATTGGTTCTCCATTTGGAATTTGCTCTAGCTCTGTGCGGAGTAACTCTTTTTTCTTACATTTTCCTAATGTTTCCAATGCATAGTGGGAATCAACTCGGTGTTTAACCCCATCTTTTACAAAATATCTCTCATGTTCAACAACATCATGAACATACATGGGTTCTTGATCTGCAAAGGCTAAAACTTCTTTCTGATTGATGCCTATACTTGAGTAGCCATTAAAACTAAATGGCATAAATGTAATTACTAAAAATGGCAAAATAAAAATTAGTGGATTTATTTTTATTTTCATATTTAGATCGATTCCCTTTAATTGACTTTTCATCTATATTTTACCACAACAAAAACCCGAGAAAAACTCTCGGGCGACCTGACGGGGACGGATCGGATTGTACAGAATTTGTCTGCTCCCGCTGTGGTACAAAATTCGAACTTGGTTTTATGAGAAATTTCCTTGTTTAGGGCCGTAGGATACCTATTTAGAATTTTAGTTTTCATTTTTCTGTTTCTTTATTATAATAAATAAATCTCAAAAATCACCTCTTTTTGTAGAAGAAGCTAAGATAAAAGATATTAATTAATCCGAAATAATAAACAGTTACTTTTTCTTTTTCTTCAAGGCGAAATAGAGAACTATTCCAATTATTATAATTGCAGCAATTATCCCTAGAATCAATAGCCAATTTAGCCCTTTTTTGGCTGCCTCCCCATCTTCTCCTATGGCCGGGGGCGCTCCCCCATCTCCGACAGGAGGCACAACCTCTTCTCCAGCTGACACTCCTTCTCCTGAAATACTCAAGGTATAAGCAGTAAGATTCTTGTTGCAATACTTATCACAGATAACAGCGACAAAAACATTTCCTTTCTTTGCGATTGATATAGAATTTGTAACAATTGCACCGGGATTTGGGGCTGATTCATCTTTCAATACTTCCCTATTACCATCGTATATAACTACTTCCATTATTGCCTCGCTTGGTGGAGTTACTTTAACAGTTAGCGTCGCTCCTTTCTCAACGGCCATATTGTAAAAATCTTTAGTATCTGTGCCCAATTTTCCAGAAAGATAAGCTGTATATTCCCCCAGAACAGCGCTCATTGCTTTCTCAAAACTATCACCAGCATCTGTCTGACTTCCGGCATCATAACGCTCTACCAATGATATATCCAGCGAGTGCGAAGCTATTTTGAATGTATCAGATCCTGCCAAAATATAGTATTTGTAGGAAATTTCATCTGTATTCGGCAGCCAAGAAATCGTAAATGACTCCGGCTTATCATGACTCGTTACCAGTTCCTTAACTAATTTTATCCTATCCTCACTATATAAACCCAAAACACCCAATGCTCCACTACTTGAAGAAACGGCGGTAAATGTACCTTTAACATTAATCTCCTGTCCGGGCTTTATACCAGAAACATAGAAGTATCCTACTTCGTTATTTTCCAAACTACTCCCCTCATAACTTCCCTGCTTCAATTCAACTGCGGTTTCAAAACTATCGCCGCCTTTTGGCAATGTTTGTTGGGCATTAGCAATTCCTACCAGTCCAATTAAAAGTGTCCCTAAAAAGATAACTGTTACTAAGTTTTTAGCCTTAAATTTTACCATATATTCTATTTTTAATTATTTATTTTTCCGACCTTTAGACCTAAATATTGTTTTCTCCAGGAAAAAGCAGCTATTTGTCAGCTTTCTAAAGAGGACGCTTTTCGTAGAATTATCTAATTATTATATCTGTCTCAGCCCTTCTTCAATTCCAAGGCGTAGCAATCTACCAAAAACTGTTGGATCTAATGTATATAAAATAACAAAGGAGGTAATAAAAATAATCACCGCCAGCCACCTGGTGTAACGACCACGAGTACGGAAAAACAATATTAGTGCCAAAATTGCTACAATAGCAGGACCAACGACTTTAATATCACCTAAGGGCACATCATAACCACCAACTCTCCCTTCTGTCTTACCTAAAAATTCTGCCAAGTCAAAACTTATGTTAGCAACAATAAAAATAAATTCAGCAATAAAAACAATAAGCAGACCCCAAGAAGCCCATTTGGTTGATTTTCCCTCCGTTCGATAAACTTCATAAATCACCGTTGGCAATAGGAAGACAATTGTTATCAGAGGATTTGATTTAACAATACCAATGACGATCCCTAATAAGGCAAGAATACTAAGGACAATGCAAATTGGTGTAGCGTATTTGTATGCTTTAGCCATTTTATCAATTCCTTCTTTTTAAATTAATTTAACCTCGACTTTTAATAAATTATAACAAATATTATTTATTCTCTCAAAATTATTCTAGACCTGCAGGTTGTAGCGCTCCTCTTTGATAAATACTTGAGGGGTTCCACATCATAAAACCTTTAAAATTTTCTCCCAGGGCATTATAAACTGCGTCAATTTCTTTTCTAACCATTTGAGGAGTGTAGGCAGCTCCCAGATTAAAATCTTGAAGCCAGGGCCGAAGCTGGGCTGCTATTTTCTTGTCTTCTGTTTCATTAATTTGTTTGTATATGTCCAACCTCTCTCTTGCTCTCTCCATTGAATACTCCACCACCTCATAAGGATAATAAGCTGGATTCTGATACCCTAAAAATCCTCTAGCGTAGTGGGAAGGATAAACCATCGGGCAAATATAATCAAAGGATTCAAAAGCATCTTCAATAATCTGACCCACGCCCAGATCATCATAATTTATTGTAGTAAGACCGAAAAGGTCAGCCGATATTTTTACATCAGGAAGTTCTCTGCGAAGTTCTTTAAAAAATTCTTTAATGACTTGGCTCCTTGGAACTTCCTTTTTCCAAAAGGGAAAACCCATTGCTTTTAAATCGCCGTCAGAGGGAAATCTGATATAATCAAAATTTATCTCATCAAATCCCAGGTCTGCAGCATCTCTGGCAATAGCAATATTATAATCCCAAACTTCCTGTGAGGAAGGGTCAACCCAAGCTAATTTTAAATTATCAAGCCAAAAAGAAAAGGCAGCTAATAGAGACAAAAAAGAAGATAATCCATATTTACGATAAATGGCTAAATCCGGTCTTGCCCGGGCCAACACAGGATCTTGAAAAACAGCAATTCTGGCAATCACATAAATCCCCTCTTGATGGAGCCGTTGCAAAAGCAAATCAATATTAGGAATTTTTATTTGTTTTGCCTTATATTGTACTACTTCCGGTACTTTCGTATCATAAGCTACATAACCTGAATAATCTTTTATATCAATTACTACTGCATTAATTTCGGTGGTCTTGGCAAGATTAATCACATAATTAATTTTACTTTCCCTGCCAGCTGACCAACCGGTCAGATAAACTGCTTTAACTATTTCTGGTGCTAATTTCTGTTGTTCAGTATCAAAATCTTCGTCTTCATAATCTTGAGGGGAAATTCCTTCTGCAACAGGGTTAACTTCCGCTACCAACATCAACGGCTCAAATCCGACTTTATCAGTTCTCTCTTGAGAAAAAACAAAAACAACTCCAATTAGCATTATTAACAAAACTACGAGAAAAAGGTGTTTTTGTTTCATTATTTCATTCTACCAAAAAATCGCCAAAATGGCGATTTTTTCCAGACTCCATCGCATCTTTTAATACCTTATCTTGAAATCTTGAAATTCGCCTTGATACTCCTGCCATTGGACATCAATTTCTTCAACTCTCGCGAAAAAAGGATTTTCTTTTGCCCATTCCAGCATTTGCTCAACTTTTTCTTTCTCACTTTCAAAAACTGCTTCTACTCTACCATCTGGCAAATTACAAACCCAACCAGTAATTCCCAATTTCCTAGCTTTTCGACGAGTGAAATAACGAAAAGAAACACCTTGAACTCTTCCTGAAACAAAAATATGAACTCTAATTTTTTCTGACATACTCATTTGCAATTAAAAAACCTATTTTTATATTTTCTTATTCTACCAAAAAATCGCCCGCCGGGCGATTTTTCTGCGGACGATATTAGGAGCTGTTTTCAAGACATTGAACAAATTTAGTATTTGTGCTAATCTAATTTAAGAATCAAACAGTTCTTTAAAAAGGAGGTAGAGACATGTCCAGCGCTAAAAGCAGAAAAAGAGGACTTGCTTTGATTGTTGAACGATTCATTTACATCGCTCCTCTCGCAATTTTGAGTGGGATACTTTGGGCTCATCTTTCAAGAACCCTAAAGATTGGAATGATTCTGCTCTGGATTCTTTATATCGCTATAGATTTTTTCCTGTGGCCTTGGTTTGTTAGAACTTTTCTAGTCAAGAAAAAGTAAGAAAGGAGAAAAATTATGTCCTTGACAATCAGAAAGTCTCCGCAAGGAAAAGCGTCGAGCTTTGTTGGAATTCTGACTATCAAGAGTCAGGAAACTGACGGCTCTTTTAGACTCCGCTTTCAATCTGGCATTCATTGGATAGATATTGAAGCTGATTCGCAAAGAGATCCT
>Ga0114922_10000617_pt1 | contig 34234 bp, 35 predicted proteins | sample AartaG_FD_100975 | JGI IMG/M metagenome (GOLD analysis project Ga0114922, IMG submission 100975) | Deep subsurface microbial communities from Aarhus Bay to uncover new lineages of life (NeLLi) - Aarhus_00045 metaG | ecosystem: Environmental > Aquatic > Marine > Oceanic > Sediment | place... | reverse complement strand
TATTCCCGCCAGGTTCGGCGGGTTGTGCAAGGGCGCCAGGACCGCGTTGTCGCGGATCAGCCGGAGCGTATCCTCGGTCACTACGGTGCTGTCCGAGCTCTCGCCGCCGTGGACGACCCGATGTCCGACCGCGCCGATCTCATCCACAGCGCTCAGTATTCGCAGATCTGCGTCCAGAAAGCGATCCATCAGGATCTGCAAGGCTTCAGCGTGCTCGTCTGCCTGGCAGGGCTCCTCGACGTCTGCGCCGGCGGCGGAAAACGACATGATGGCGTCTCCCTCGCCGATCTTCTCGACCATGCCGTCGGCCAGGGCTTGCCTTCGGGGCATTTCGAAGAGGGTGCATTTCAGCGAAGAGCTGCCGGCGTTGATGACCAGTACCTTCATGCCTCACACTTGCAGCGCGGTCACGGCGGTCAGGGCGATGACGTCCTCCACGCTGGCGCCGCGAGACAGGTCGTTGACGGGCTTGCTGAAGCCCTGGAGGATCGGTCCTATGGCGTGGGCGCCGCCCGTGTACTGGACGGCTTTATAGGCGATGTTGCCGGCGTTCAGGTCCGGAAAGACCAGAACGTTGGCCCTTCCCGCCACCTCGGTCTCGCGCTTGAGTTTGATGCGGGCCACCTCCGGCACGAGCGCGGCATCGAACTGCAGTTCCCCTTCCACGAAGCCTTCCTTCAGCCTGCTGCGGGCCAGTTCGACGGCACGGCGGACCAGGTCAACCTTGGGATGACCGACGCCCCCTGCCGTGGAGAACGAGAGCATAGCGACCCGCGGGACCTGACGCAAGAAGACGCGGGCCGTCTCGGCGCTGGCGAGCGCAGTGTCTGCCAGATCTTCGGCATCGGGCTCGACGTTGACGGCGCAGTCGGCGAACACGAGCGCCACGTCGCGGCGGTCCCCCAGCCGCGGCAACACCATGATGAAGCAACTGGATGGCCGGCGGATGCCTTCGCGAAGGCCGAGGGAGAGCTGCGCCGCCTGGATGACGCTGCCGGTCTGGTGGGCAATGCCGGCCACCATGCCGTCGGCGTAGCCCAGCGCAACCATCATCGCGCCGTGAATCAGCGGCCTGCGGACCAGGCGGGCTGCCAGGCTTTCCTTCACCTGGCGACGGCGCGCGTAGTCCTGCGCGAGCCGCTCCTGACGCTCCGAGTCCTCGATGGACAACGCCCTGACGCCGGGAATGGCGCGGGTCGGCAGCTCAGCCGAAGGTCCGAGTAGCAAGGGCTCTGCAATGCCTTGTTCGGCGACGCGCTCGACGGCCTGGCGGATGCGGGGATCGCCGGGTTCGGGGTACACGATGGTGCGACACACCTCAGCCGCCCGGCGCTTGAGCTCCTCCACGAAGTCCGAGCTCATCGGCGCTCCTCAAGGCGTGGCCCCCTGGAGGGCGAAGAGGTCAGGCAGCGAACCGTCGCGATGTCAGGCCAGACGTACCCCACTGAGTCTCCCTGGGACGAGTCGAAGCAAGCGCCTGCTGATAGCCGGCGGGTGCGCCTGCCTGGAGGCCGGGAAGCCCCAAGGTGGCAGACAATCTGCATGAACTGCGAGCACGGGAAGGGGAGAACGCCGTGAAGGCCACAACCATCAACGGGCAGTGGCGTAGCTGCACTGCCCCATCTGCAGGAGCCGGAAGCAGGGGGAGTCAGAACAAGCCCTAGTGAGCGAGCCGCCCGGACCTGTACGGAGTCGTGCTATGGTCGTAGATCATGCTGGGTCCGTCCAGCCCCAGAGCCCAGTCGAGGTCGTCCACGATACCGTCCAGGTCGGTGTCCACGACGTACTCGCGGCGGCGCGTGCGCTCCGCCGAGAACGCGTTGGAGCAACCGGCCGACAGAGCCATGCCTGCAATGACCAAGACGCACACGAACCACCTAAGCCAGCGATTCTTCATCCGCGTTGTCTCCCTTCGAGTCGTGCCGCAGATGACACGGCGACGTTTGCCGGACATGTCAAGCGGCAGCCCGACTGCGGCACGGAGGCGCAACCCAGCCGCCGGAACAGGCCACGCCTCCGCGCCTGAGTCATACAGCCGCGTAACACGAACGCCACTCTCGCCAGCACAAGGCCGCCCTCAGCCAACCATCGAGGCGACCCCGTGCGGGCCGATGCGTTCAGAGAGTCATCTGTAATCAGTCGGTGCTCAGCTCAGCAACGGAACACTACCGCGCGGGCGCGCCACGCTCTTCAGCCTGACGCGCCATTTCCTCCGAGGCGCGCCGTGCCGCGTCCATGGCTTCTATGTCTTCGGCCGGAATCTGTGGCTCTTGCAGCTGCCTCCGATCCTGGCCCGCGGCGGCCGGTCCCCCAGCGGCCCCCGCAGGGGGCCCTATGGGCTGCTCTGTTCTCTCTCCATTGCCGCCGGCGATGATGATCACCACGACGATGATCACTACGATGACGATTACGGCTATCAGCCCCTTCTTCATCGACTCCCTCCGGGCAAAACACTGTGTAGTATGGAACACCAGCCTAACGCCAAGCTACGCCGCCGCATCCGCCGAACCGCGGCGCCCGTAAGCGCAATGTCTGCCTCTCCTCCTTTCGTCGCCAGTCTCCATGCCAGATGCAGACCCGAATCGACTTCAGCGTGTGGCGCATTATAACCGCAAGGAACCTGGCCTTCAAGTCCTAAGGCGCGCTTTGCCCGGTCCGCCCGGGGACTTCCGTGCCCATGGGCCAGCGGCTGTGGAGCTGCCGCCGGCCGGTGCTTGACTGTGCCCCAGGAAGGGTTACAATGCGGCTTCGGCGCTTTCAAGGCCGATGCGTTGTGCGGCTCTTCCCGCCATGTGTCGATCGGTCTTGCAGCGGAGGTCGGCGTAGATGGACGGTTCGCTTGGCATCCTTGGGGGCAGCGGCCTCTACCAGATGGAGGGGATGGAGGTCCGGCAGGAAGCGGAGGTCCAGACGCCCTTCGGGGAGCCGTCGGACTCTTACGTGCTGGGACGGATGGACGGGCGGCCGGTCGTCTTCCTGGCCAGGCACGGCCGGGGGCACACGCTCCTGCCCGGGGAAGTGAACTACCGGGCCAATATCTACGGTTTCAAGAAGCTGGGAGTCGAGCGCCTTGTGGCGGTCTCCGCCGTCGGCAGCATGAGGGAGGAGATCCACCCCCTTCACGTGGTGCTTCCCGATCAGTTCATCGACCGCACGCGGGGTCGTGCGGACACCTTTTTCGGCGACGGCGTGGTGGCGCACGTTTCATTTGCGGACCCCGTCTGTCGCGAACTGCACGGCGCATTGCTCCAGGCGGCGAAGTCCTCCGGCGCGATCGTCTGGCCGGGGGGGACGTACGTCTGTATGGAAGGGCCGGCCTTCTCCACTCGGGCCGAGTCGCATCTGTACCGTTCCTGGGAAGTCAGCGTCATCGGCATGACGAATATGCCCGAGGCAAAGCTTGCCCGCGAGGCGGAGATGTGTTACGCTAGTCTGGCCCTTGTGACGGATTTCGACTGCTGGCACGAGGCCGAGGAAGAGGTATCCGTGGAACTGCTGCTGGGTAACCTGCGGAGTAACGCCGCCATGGCCCAGCAGATACTCAGGACGTTGGTGCAAACGGTGCCCTCGAAGCGCGCTTGTGCCTGTCGGGATGCCCTCCGAGATGCTATTGTCACCTCACCGGACCGGATCCCGGCAGAGACCAGAAGTAGACTGGACATCATCATCGGAAGATACGTAGAATAGCTCGCGCATACACTCGGAGCGGTTCTGTGGGAGACTCGGGGAGATGGCAGAGGAAATCGTCATAAAGTGCCAGAAGTGCGGGCAGAAGCTGAAACTGACCGACAGTCGCCACATCGGGCACAAGGGCCGGTGTCCGAAGTGCGGGTCCGTTATCCGATTTCAGAGAAGCGGGGAGAGCAAAGCGGACGGAAGCGAGGAGCAGGTGGTCGAGGTGGACGAGGTGACGACGCGCAAGGACTCCTTGCTCAAGGTGCAGAAGCAGAACCAGGTGGCCGTGGTTAGCTTTGCGACCTCCCGAATACTCGACCAGACGAACGTTCAGCAGCTCGGGGAGGAGCTGGACGCGCTCGTGGACGAGTACAAGCTGGGCAAGATCGTGCTGAACTTCACGGGCGTCACGTACATGAGCAGCGCCGTCATGGGCAAGCTGGTCAGTCTCCTGAAGAAAGTCAAAGCCTCCGACGGCCAGCTCAAGCTCTGCAATATCGAAGACAGTATCTATGAGATCTTCGAAATCATGCGGTTCGACAAGATGTTCGACATCGCGGAGAGTGAAGACGACGCGGTGATCGATCTGATGGACTGACTCGTATGGTTCCCGCTGAGGCCTCGCCCGCCGGCGGCGAGTATAAGACATTCGGGTGGCAGGGGATCAACCTGACGGTTCCCGCGGCGTGGGACCTTGTCTTCACACAGGGCCGCCATCAGAGCGGCTACGTCAGGCTCGCGGACGAGGATGCGACGCGCCTGGAGCTGCGCTGGGATGCGTCGCGGCAAGCGGGGCCGCCTGCCGACACGGTGACCGCCTACCTGAAGAAGCTCGCCAAAAGGGCCCGCAAGCAGGGCAGGGATTTCTCCTCGCAACGCGGGCTGAAGCTGGCCTCTCCTCCCGAGAAACAGGTGGAATGCTATCGCTGGGCGACCGACCGGCAGGGCATGGGGATGATGAGCCGGTGCACGGCCTGCGGCCGCGCCGTGCACCTGCAACTCCTGGGCGGCCTGGACGAGGCGCTCAAGGGCCTGGCGCGGACCGTCTTCGCATCTCTGAGGGACCATTCCGACGGGGGCGTGCACCTGTGGAGCTTTTTCGACGTGGAATTCCGGAGTCCCGCGGGGTTCGGCCTCCTGAGGCACGGCCTCCAGGCGGGCTGCATTCGCATGTTGTTCGGACAGGGGCGGACGAGACTCGAGTTCATCCGCGTCAGCCTGGCCCAGGTCGTGTTGGGACAGAAGGGCCTGGCTGAGTGGTTTCCCCGGTTCTACGCCAAGGCACTGAAGCGGCGCTCCTACGCCGTTCGCGAGGCCGAGTTGAGCGGACACGCCGGCATCGTGCTGGAAGGGCGCCCCTGGCTGCTGGTGAACCCGTTGCGCCTCTTCGGGCGGAGGCGGAGCGTCCGCGCCGCCGTCTGGCACTGCGAGGAGACGAACAGGCTTTTCGCCTGCTGTTTTGACGGACCGGAGTCCGAGGTGGGCATCCTGTCGGACGCCGTGGACGGCTTCAGGTGTTGCGAAAGGGCGCCGGGGGCGCGATAATCGGGGCATGATGCCCTTCGGCAGGAAAAGGCGCAAGGATCCGGAGCTGGACCGGGATCAGTCCCTCTCGGCGAAGCCCTTCCTGGATCGCCGGGTTAAGGTCGAAAGGGCCGACGACGGGACCGTTATTCTCCAGGTGCCGCGGCGTAGCACGGCGATGATGAGGACGGTCTCACGGTTCTTCCGGGTTCCTCCTTACAGGCAGGTTGCACTTGACGAGCTCGGCACGTTCGTAATAGAACTTTGCGATGGAACGCACACGGTGCGGGATATGATTGATAAGTTCGCAGAAAGGTTTAAACTGAACCGCCGAGAGGCGGAAGTCTCGCTGAGTTCCTTTCTGCGGACCCTCGCCGGTCGTTCGATCGTTGGGTTGCTCATCGAAGAGGCGGATCGGCCCGGCCGGTAACGTGTCCGGTGCGGCAGTTGGCTTCTGATTGCGGAGGATGTCCGTGGCAGATAGTCATGAGGTGTTGCCACAGGGACGGCGGGGGATCGGAAGACAGATCGTACTGCCTCTGAGCAAGGCTTTCGAGATCGCCTGGAAGGGCATCAAGATCCGCATCTGGCGCTCGCTCATCACGATGAGCGGCATCATACTGGCCATCGCCTTCCTGACGTCGGTCTGGACTTCAGGCGTTTTCACGCGAGCGTTGCGCAACGTCAAGCCGACCGATGCAATGTACCCGCTGGTGCAGGACGCCCTGGAGGCCGAGGCCATTGCCAGCGGCGGAGTGCGCGTGCGCTGTGCCGTGTTGGCAAGGGCGGAAGGGGGGCCGAGCGCTGAGCGTGCGACTCCGGCGGTCGGCATCCGGGGTTTTCTGGATGCGCTGGAGGCGTTCCGAGCCGAATCCATTGCGCCGAGCGCCGAAGCGATTGTCGGATCGTTGTCCGGGCAGGACGGGCCCGCAGCCACGATTCTTGTGGGACTGCCGGAGGCGGCTTCTGCTCCCGACGTGGGCCGCGGCCTGGAGGACTACGTCAAGCTAGGGGGCCTCCTCCTGCTCTACGGCACCGAGGGGCTTCAAACGCCGACCTCTGCCGGGCAGGACTCGCTTGCCGGGCTGCTGCCGGGCACGCTTGCCGGTGGGACCTTTTCGACTGAGGGGAGCAGGATCGAGCCCGGCGAGCGTCTGGGGCAGGTCCTGTGGCAGAACCATCCCGGGGCCACGTTCGCCCGCACGTCGGGCAAGCCCGGCGCCGAGCCCCTGGCCACTGCTGACGGCCAAGCGCTGGGCTGGCGGCAGGATGTTGGCGAAGGCTCGGTGGTCTGGTACGCCGTGGCGCCCGATTCTGAGGCCGATCCCAACGTCTTGTCCTGGTTCCTGCGAGGTGGGACGGTGGAAGCTGCGGTAGAGCCGGGCGGCAGGGGTGGCCTGCTGATCCGGCTGCTGACTCAAGGCGCCGGCGGGGCCGCCCAGCAGGGAGACATGCGAGGCGTCTGGCTGGTTACGCTGAGCCTTATGGTCTGCGTCGTGGGCATCACCAACGCAATGCTGATGAGTGTGACCGAGCGCTTCCGCGAGATCGGCACGATGAAGTGTCTGGGCGCGCTCGACAAATTCGTCGTGAAGCTGTTCCTCATAGAGTCGTCGCTGCAGGGCGTGGTCGGGTCGCTGCTCGGAGCGGCGATCGGGTTCCTGCTGTCCTTCGTCCGCGCGTTGTTCACTTTCCACATCACGGACGTGCAGACGGGGGAGGGGCATTGGCTGGCCCTGGGGTACTTCCCCACCCTGGGTCTGTTGGGCTGGGGGGCGGTCGCCGTCGGCACGGGGATCGTGCTGAGCGTCGTCGCCGCCATTTATCCGGCCATACGGGCTGCCCGGATGGAACCGGTGCAGGCCATGCGCGTTGAGGCGTAAGAGTTGACGGAGCAGGCCCTCGGCCGCGTCGGACAATGAGAGGAGGCAAGACCTTGGCGGAAGCAACGGCTGTCGAGACGGGCGTGGGCCAGCAGGTCGTGGTCCGCACCAAAGACGTCACAAAGGTCTATCGAATGGGCAAGGTTGAGGTGCACGCTCTCAAAGGCATCACGCTGGAGATCCAGACCGGCGAGTACATCAGCATCATGGGGCCGAGCGGCAGCGGCAAGACGACCTTGTTCAACATGATCGGCGCCCTGGACAAGCCGAGCAGCGGCCAGGTCTACATCGACGAAGTGGACGTTGCCCAGTTGGACGCCTACGAGCTGGCCTGGCTGCGCTGCCGCAAGATCGGCTACATCTTCCAGACCTTCAACCTCATTCCCGTCATGTCCGCTCTGGAGAACGTCACGCTGCCTATGACGTTCGCCGGGCTGACCACCGACGAGGCCCGCGACAAAGGCATGGACCTTCTGGACCAGGTGGGGCTGGCCGAACGCTACGACCACAAGCCTTTCGAACTCTCCGGCGGCCAGCAGCAGCGCGTGGCCATCGCGCGCGCCATGGCCAACTCCCCCAGCATCATTCTGGCCGACGAGCCGACGGGCAACCTCGACCTGGCTACGGGCAAGGAGATCATCCAACTGCTGGGCGAGATGAACAGGGGGCAGGGCGTGACCATCATCACGGCCACCCATGACATCAAGATGCTCAGCGCCTCCGACCGCATCATCTGGGTGCGAGACGGGACGCTCGCGAAGATCGAACGCCGCGAGGATCTGGACATCCAGGTGGGCTCCGTCGAAGGCGACGCCGAAGGCGGCGTCGAGGCCACCCTGCGCGGCACAGTGGAAGGGGAGGAGTAGGCCAGCAGCAGACCTTCGAGCGTGATCCACCGTCTCCCGCGCCGCACAGCCCCTGCGGCCTCAGTAGATCTTGCTCAGCACCGCGCCCGGGTAGTAATACTGCAGGATCTCTCGCCAGTCCTTGCCGGCCGCCGCCAGGCCACGCGCCCCCCACTGGCACAGGCCGACGCCGTGACCGTGGCCGTTCCCCTGGAACAGGAAGCGGCCGTCTCTTGCTTCCACGCGGAAGCGGGCACTCTTCAGCGTTGCCGAGCCAACGCTGGACCGGAAGGCGTTCGCGCCGAGCCGCAGCGCCCCGTTGACCTCGACATAGCGCGCGTAGCCGTCGGGCTCGGCGCCTACGGGAGATATCGTGCGCACGGGTCTTGCGCCCTGCTGCCGCAGCGCCTGGGAGATCCTGTAACCGGCGATGTCCGCCTGCCACTCGTAAGTGGGGCTCTGCCGACACCACTCGCACGGCACCCCCTGCAAAGGGGGGATAGGCTCCTCGGCGAACGCCTTGTCAACGGCAGCGGTGTGCCCCCCGCACGTGCTGTGGAAGTACGCCGGCACTATCCTCGAGCCGTAGGTGAGGATCGCACCGGCCGTCAGCTCCACGGCCAGGTCGGTGGAACCGCTCTCCGCGGCGGTGCCGCGGTAGGCCATGTCGCGCGGGCCCATGTATCCCTTGTCTCTCAGGGCGTACAGCATGAAGGTTCTGGCCGCCACGGCCTGGGCCATGAGGGCGTCCAGCGGCCAGCTCTGATACATCTCGCTGCCCACCACGCTGCGCAGGTAGTCGCGAGGGCTGACGAAGTTCACGGCGAGGAGGCCCCCGTCGGATCCGGCTTCGATGGCCAGGACGCCTCTGTAGTTGCGTGCGCCGAGTCTGAACGGGCCGGAGGCGGGGTGCAGTTCCATCTTCGCCCAGGGCTGGGGCTCGTCGTCCAAAGCCAGACGCCCCCCCGCGGCGCCGAGGTGCCATGGCCCAATGCCGCCGGTCGCCAGCGTCCGGTTCCCGCCGGACACCCCGTACCACGTCCCCCCGCCGGCGCACCCGGCCGAGAGCGCCCGTTGCGATCTGGCCAGGTGAACGGCTATGAGCGGCGGTTCGTCTATGGTTGCAGGCGCCGGCGGCAGGACGACCGGCCGTCGCGGCCTGACCGGCCGACACGACAGAAGCAGCAGGACGGGCCCGGTCACCATTAAGGCAAGGAGAAGCGCCCCGCCCAAGCCACGTGCGACCCTAGCGTGCGTTCGCTTGATCACGCCCTCCTCGCGATGGCTCCGCCCGGTTACGGCTCCTCAATTGGCCCGGACCCCCTGTAGACGTGGCGCGCGGTGTCCTTGAACCTTTCCCACTCGCTGAAGATGCAGCCGCAGTAATTCTGCAAGTAGAGCCGCATCTCTCCGGCGCGTCGGTGGCTTTCGTCGGCCAGCGGCCGCCAGTCGGAGTAGAGGAACGGGACTCCCGTCCGTTCCCCGCATCCCTCTCCGACGCTGCGAACCAGGTCGTGATACTGGTGGTGGCTGGCCAGCAGCGTCGTGCTGAAGGCGTCGAACCGGCGACGCGCCGCCTCCCGCGCCGTGCGCTCGAGTCGGAGGCGATAGCAGTCCGCGCAGCGTTCCGAGCGCTCGACGCCGGACCAGCGGACCGAGGTAAGGTACTCCTCCAGCCCGTAGTCCTCCTCGTAGAGCACGCCGATCGGCAGCCGCTCCTGGAGCACCTTCAGGGCCTTCTTCCGCCGGCGGAACTCGATCAGCGGGTGGATGTTGGGATTGTAGAAATGGCCCGTGACCTCGTGGCCCAGGTCCGCCAGGTTCCCATACGGGCCGATGGCGCATGGAGCGCAGCAGATGTGCAAGAGGATTCGCATGAGGACACGGACCGGACGCCGGCGAGGACCTCAGAAAAGGCCGCCCTGGCCTTCGCTGCCTTGATCCTCGCCTAGGTGTTCGTGCACTATCTTGGCCCCGGCCGCCGTCAAGACACGTCCGCGTGCCGTCCTCTCCAGGAGGCCTTCCCTGATCAGGAACGGCTCGTAGACGTCCTGGATGGTGTCTTCCTGTTCGCCGACGACGGCGGCTATGGTTTTCAAGCCGACGGGTTGACCGGCGTTACGGGCCAGCGCCAGAAGAATCCGGCGGTCCATCTCGGAAAGGCCCAGCCTGTCGACTCCCACTCGAGCGAGTCCCTCGAGGGCCAGCTCGCGCGTGATCGAGGAGCCGCCCTGCGTCTGAGCCACGTCGCGGATCCGGCGCAGGAATCGATTGGCAACTCGAGGGGTGCCGCGGGCGCGGCCGGCGATCAACTCCGCTGCCTTGTCGTCAATGCCTATGTTGAGAGCCCGGGCGCTGTTCTTCAGGATGCAGGTGAGCTCTTCGGGCGTGTAGAAGTCCAGCCTTTCCGCGATCTGGAAACGACCCCGCAGGGGCGGAGACAGCAGGCCTTCCCGCGTCGTCGCGCCGATCAGGGTGAAGGGCCTCAGGTCGATCCTGACCGAGCGGCTGTGCGGCCCGGGATCGATGATGATCGGGACGAAGAAGTCCTCCATGGCCGTATACAGGTACTCCTCGATGCGCACGTCGAGGCGATGGATCTCGTCGATGAACAGGATGTCGCCCGCCTGTAGGTTGGTCAGCAGACCCACCAGGTCGCGCGGTCTGGTGAGGGCCGGCCCGCTGGTCGGCTTGATGTTCACCTGGAGCTCGTTGGCGATGATGTAGGCGAGCGTCGTCTTGCCCAGGCCCGGCGGGCCGCTGAACAGTATGTGGTCCAGGGCCTCCCCGCGCAGCCGCGCCCCCTCGATCCACGTCTTCAGGTTCTCGGCCGTGTTCGGCCGGCCCACGAACTCATCGAACGAACGAGGGCGCAACATGCCGTCCAGGGCGCGCTCGTCGTCCTGGGGGAACCCCGAGTATATGCTCTCGTTTCTGCTGGCAGCCATTGGCCCCGGATCGTTCCCAGCCCAGTGCGGCTAGTGAGACAGCGCTTCCTCGACCAGGCTCTGACTGTCTGCCTCCGTGCCTAACTTCTTCACGGCCGCGTTCACGGCCTTCTCCGCCGCCGCGCGCGACTCGCCCAGGGCGACCAGGGCCGCGATGGCGTCGCGAGCCACCTGGCCGGCCGGCCCCTCCCAGGGCTCGACGGCCAACTCCTGGACCGGCCCGTGCAGCTCGGCCACCAGCCGCCTGGCGGTCTTGGCCCCGATGCCCTTGACCATGCTCTTGAGGGCGTCGAAGTCCTCGTCCAGGATGTAGCGCTTGAGCTGGGCGGGCGAGCATCCGCTCAGGATCCGCAGGGCCACCATCGGGCCGATCTGGCTGACGCCCAGCAGCATGCGAAAGAGCTGGCGCTCCACCTCCGTGGCGAAGCCGTACAGGCTCAACTCGTCCGCGCGTACGTGCAGGTAGGTCAGCAGCCGGACTTCTGCGCCGACCCTGGGCAGGGACTCGTACGTGGCGAGCGAAACGTGCAGACGGAAGCCAACACCGGCCGTGCGAACGGTGGCGGCGCCAGGGCTCTTGAAGACGAGTTCGCCCTGGAGCAAGTCGATCATCCCGAATCAGTCGTTCTTGAGGGAGAGCCCAAGCGCGCCCAGTTTTGTCTCGATCTCCTTCAGGCTGGTCGCGCCGAAATTGGGGACGGCCAGCAGTTGTCTCGTGCTCAGTTGGATCAGTTGCCCGACCGTCGTAACTCCCAATCGTTCCATGCACTTGCGGGCCCTGGTCGAGAGCTCAAGCTCCTCGGCCGACATGCTGAGCCTTTCCTGGACCGGTATATCTTCACCGGCTTCGAGCGCGCTGATTGCGCGGCCGGTCCTTGCGCCTGTGGCCTGGTAACGGGCCAGAAGGTCCTGCACTTCGCGGTCATCGAGCGCGTTGTCCCGCGCGGCGGGAGCGGACATTGTGCCGGACTCCTCCAGGCCGCCCTCGGGCAAGCCGAATATCTCCTCCATCGTCCTCAGGCGCTGTGGCTTGGTGACGTCGACGTACATCGTAAGCGACGACTCCGCGTCCTTGAGGTACAACTGCGCCTGCTTGTGGGTGGGCTCGATGGCCAGGACGCGCTTGTAGCAGTTGATCGCCTGTTCGTAATCCCCGCTGTCCTCGTACAGGACGCCCAGGTTGATCAGCGCGCCCACGTAAGTGGGCTGAAGGTTGACGCAGCGCTCATAGATCTCCCGGGCACGATCGTCTTCGCCGTTCAGGTCGCAGTTGAGCGCCAGCCGGAACAGGCTGCGGGTGTGCTCGGGCTCCCGGTCCAGAGCCGCCTCGAAGTACTCCATCGCCCGGCCGTACTCCCCCTGGACTTCAGCCGCGCGCCCCTTCGCGTAGAGGACGTCGGCAGATGCCTCCTCATCGTTCGGCAGGCCTGCCAGCAGTTCCTCGACGGGCTCGCACTCGCGCAGGTTGCAGTAGGCCTCGATCATCAGGATGTCGGTTTCCTGATCCTCCTGGCCGGAGCGGCCCTTCTCCAGATACTCGATGGCTTCCCGTTCGCGGCCCAGCTTCAGGTATGCACGGCCGAGGAAATGGGCCGCCGTCTTGCGAGTGCGGACCTTCTCCAGTTGCTCCGCCGCGGCGGCGTAGTTGCCTCTGGCGAAGTGCAATGTGCCGAGCTTCTCCAGGGGGCCGCGCTCCTCCTCTCCGGAAGCTCCCTCGACCTGCGCCTCCAACTCTCGGATGCGACTGTCCGTGAAGTCGACGCTCGAGTAGCTATCGTAGACATGTCGAACCAACTGGTCGAGGTTCTCGCGGCCGAGCTCACCGGCCAGCAGGTCGTCCAGTTCGCGCCTGGTGGAAGCAATGGTCATAATGGTCCCTTGAGAAAGGACTTAGGACATAGCAGGAAGGCCATATTGGCGATGTGCCGTAACACCCGCTCTTGCCGTAAGGTACCAGAAAGTTTGACCAGTGTCAAGCTATCTGGTATGCTGCTTGCGCCGGGGGCGCAACTGCCGCAAGGACCATGCCGGGCTTGGGGAGGAAGCCTGCCCGATGGCAATAGTCAACATAACCGACTCGATTGCCCTCGGCGACGGCCTCCCCCTGTTGGTGGTGGCCGGGCCCTGCGCCATTGAGAGCCGGCAGTTGTGCATCGACGTGGCCGGCCGCATGAAGGAAACCTGCGGTGAGCTGGAGCTGCCCTACGTTTTCAAAGCGTCCTTCGACAAGGCCAACCGGACCAGCATCTCGTCTTTTCGCGGGGTGGGCCTGGAGGCGGGGCTGCGCGTGCTGGGGCAGGTCAAGGAGCAGGTGGGTGTGCCCGTCTTGACCGACATTCACATTCCGGACCAGGCCCCGGTCGTCGCCGAAGTCGTCGACGTGCTGCAGATACCGGCCTTCCTGTGCCGACAGACGGATCTGCTGGTGGCCGCAGCGCGCACGGGCGCTGCAGTCAGCATCAAGAAGGGCCAGTTCATGGCGCCCGAGGACATGAAATGCGCGGCCGAGAAGGTCACTCTGATGGGCAATAAGCGCGTGATGCTCTGCGAGCGGGGCACGTGCTTCGGCTACCGCGACCTGGTCGTGGACATGCGCTCGATCGTCCGCATGAAGACCATTGGCCATCCGGTTATCTTCGACGCCACGCATTCGACGCAGCGGCCGGGGGCCCTCGGTTTCCGGAGTGGCGGAGAGCGGCAGATGATCCCCCCGCTGGCGCAGGCGGCCGTCGCTGTCGGGGTGGACGGCGTGTTTCTGGAGGTCCATCCCGACCCTGACACGGCCCTTTCCGACGCCGCCAGCATGCTCCACATCAACGCGGCCCCCGCCCTGCTGGGGCAATTGAAGGCCATCTCGACTCTTCCGGGAATAAGGTGATGGCCCGAACCGGCATCTTCGGGGGCTCTTTCGATCCCGTCCACGTCGGGCACCTGATCCTGGCAGAGCGGGTGCGCTCGGACCGTGGTCTGGATGAGGTCCTCTTCGTGCCGGCCCCCCGTCCCCCCCACAAGTCGGGCCGCCCGCTGACCGAGGCCCGCCATCGCATGCGCATGGTGGAGCTGGCCATAGCGGGCAACCCCGCCTTCAAGTCGCTGTCGCTCGAAATGGAGCGCAAGGGCCCTTCCTATACCCTTACGACGGTCAGGCAGCTTCGGCGGGACCGGGGGGGCGAGCTGTACCTCGTTCTGGGCGGTGACAGCCTCCACGACATCCAGACGTGGTGGCGCGCCGAAGAGTTAGTCAGCGAGGTGGACATCATTGCTTTCGACAGGCCCGGCCGCACGGTCGAGGAAGCGCTCACCCGGCTGAAGGGCGTGTTCGGCGGGGCGTGGGCGGACCGTGTGCGCGAACTGAAAGTCGATGCTCCGCTGCTCGACATCTCGGCCACGCGAATACGTCGTCGAATGGGGGAGGGCAAGTCCGTCCGCTACCTGGTGCCGGACGCCGTCCGCATCTACATCATGGATAAGGGACTTTACGCCGACGCCTGACCGGACGCCATCGGGCCCGGCTGAGGGCGCCGGTTACTCGAGTTCCTCGTCTTCGATGTCTTCCATGTCGCGTCGGGCAATGCGGCGAAGGTCCTGCCTTCGCTTGCGCCGGCTTGGCGCGCGTTTCGCCCTGGCGATCTGCTCCGTTGGCTTCTCGACGTCCGTCTCCCGGGGCACCTGTTGCTCTTCGGTGGTCTCGACGATCCTCACGTAGCTGTCGTAGCGGTCCGCTGGCAGGTCGCCGGCTTCGACCGCCTCCTTCACCGCACAGCCGGGCTCGTGCATGTGCACGCAGTCGGGCATTCGGCAGTCGGCGGACAGCTCCCATATGTGGGGGAAGAATTGGGCCACGTCCCGCTTCTCAATGTCCCACAGCGTGAACTCCCGTATGCCCGGCGTGTCCACCACGTAGCCGCCGATGTCGAGCGTCAACAGCGAAACGCTCGTGGTCGTGTGCCGTCCCTTCTGCCTGACCGGGCCGGTCCTGAGCCTCAGGCCCGGTTGGATCGCATTGATCAGAGCCGACTTGCCGACGCCGCTGTGGCCGGCCAGGACCGTGCTCTTGTCGCGCAGGACGTCCTTCAGGGCCTCCAGGCCCGTGCGCTGGGTGGCGCTGGTCAGAAGGACGGCGTAGTCCATCTCGCGGTAGGTGTTCGCTGCGCCCAGATACTCCGATTCGTCCCTCGCGAGGTCGATCTTGTTGATGCAGACGACGGGCTCGATGCCGCCGGCCTCTCCGGCGATGACGTACCGGTCGATGATGCCAGGCGTGAGCGGCGGCTTGTGAACTGAAGCAACGATGAGGAGCTGGTCCACGTTGGCGACGATGACGTGCTCGATCCTGGGATCACGCGGGGACCGGCGCGAGAGCTTGGTCCTGCGGGGGCAGACCTCCTCGATGACGCCCTCGCCCTCCTCGGTAGGCGTGAAGACTATGCGATCGCCGACGGCCAGCGGCTTCGATTCCCCCGTGTCGCTCGCCACCAGCCGGCCGCGGACCCGGCACTCATAGGTTCTGCCGGCCGCGTACACTTCGCACAGGACCGACCGTATCTTCGTGACCGTCCCTTCCATACGCTCCTTCACTCGGCGCCGGGAACGCGGCGTCCCAGCTCGGTGAACAGGTGGTCCAGCGCCAGGCGGCGGTTGGCGTTGCCGCCGACGGCCTCGATGACGTCGAGCACCAGATCGGCCTCCTCCAGGAAACGGTCGGGCTCGGCGCCGGCGGCTGTCTCCCGGATCGCGTCCCGCTCGGCCCGGTTGCAGAGGAGTGGCTCGCCTTCGGGGTCAGCCGCCGCCACGGCAAGGTCGCGGTAATAGAGGAGGGCGCACTCGAGCAGCTCCTGGAGCCGGATGCGGCTTTCGGCGGCGGAGCCGCCTCCCTGCCTGGCCAGGCCGTCCAGCCAGTCGGAAAGGGGGAAGTTGCCCTCGATGGAGATCGCCCCGAGCTGCTCGACCAGTTCCTTGTTGAGCAAGTGCAGCTCAGCCTCGCGAAGCCGCTCGGCCAGACCGGGGCTACCCCAGGCCCGCCGGGCCAGCCAGTGCGCGTCATCCGGGGGCATGTCGTCTGCTTCCAGACGGGCGGTCAGGGCCCCGGGCTTCAGGTTCCGGAACCTGACGAGGCGGCACCGGCTGATCACGGTCTCCGGGATCGGGCGAAGCGTCGAGGCAATGAGCACGAAGACGCAGTTGCCGGGCGGCTCCTCCAACGTCTTCAGGAAGCAGTTCGCCGCCTCGATGGTCAGACGTTCGGCGTCGCAGACGACGAAGACGCGGCGCGCTGCGATCACCGGCTTCAGGGCCGCCGCGCGCTGCATCTCGCGCACCGCCTGGATCGGGACAAGCTGCTTGCCCTCGGGAACGGCTTCCTGCCGGTAGTCGGGGTGAGTCCCGGCTGCCAGGAGCCGGCAGTTCCGACAGGCCCCGCACGCGGCATCCGGCTGCGGGCTGTCGCCGCACAGCAGGATGCGCGCGAGCTCCTGCGCCATGGCCAGGCGCCCCGTGCCGGCCGAGCCCACGAAGAGGAAGGCGTGCGGCAGCCTGCCGCTTCTGAGCGCCGCCCGGATCAGCCGCGCCGCAGTCTCCTGTCCCGGAATGTCGTCCAGCGACATTGTGCCCTCAGTCACTTCTCCACGATGGCAAGCACCCCATCGACCTTAACCTTGTCTCCCTCCGCGCCGCGGATGCTCTTGATCGTACCGCTGACCGGGGCGGGCACGGTGAAGGCCGCCTTGTCCGTCAGCATTTCCACCATGTCCTGTCCTTCCTCCAGCTCCTCGCCTTCCTCCACGTACCAGAAGGAGACTTCGGCCTCGTCTGGGGCATCCTCGCCCAGGGGCGGCAGCTTAACTTCGACTTCCATGTTGTTCTCCACTTGTGCTTCCCTGTTTCTGGCCGCGCCGGCCCAATACCGCGGCGGCCACCGCTTCGGCGTGGTAGCTGCTTCGCACGAAGGGGCCGCTGGCAACGGCTGCGAATCCCATCTCCAGCGCTCGGGCCTTCAGTTCGTCGAAGCGCTCCGGCGGCACGAACTCGACGACGGGATGGTGCGCCTCGGAGGGAGCCAGGTACTGCCCGAGCGTCAACACCCGGCAGCCTGCCTCCAACAGGTCCGTGAATACTGCGGCCAGTTCATCCTCCGTTTCTCCGAGGCCCAGCATCAGGCCGCTCTTGACGACGGCGGGCGGCGAGCGCCGTGCTGCGTGCGCCAGCACCCCCAGCGAGCGGCCGTAGTCCGCCTGCGGCCGGACTTCGGGGTACAGCCTGGGGACCGTCTCGACGTTGTGGTTGAAGACCTCCGGCCCGGCCTCCAGCACGCGGTCCACGTCATTGAGGCGCCCGCCGAAGTCCGGCACGAGCACCTCCACGTTTGCCGTCGCGCTCTCGTGGACGGCCCGGATCGTCCGGGCGAACTGCTCGGCCCCGCCGTCGGGCAGGTCGTCGCGAGTCACGCTCGTGATGACCACGTGGCGCAGTCCCATGCGGCGCACTGCTTCGGCGATGCGGGCCGGTTCGTCGGGATCGAGGGGCCGGGGGACGCCGCTGGCGATGGCGCAGAACGTGCAGTTCCTCGTGCAGACCGACCCCATTATCATGAAGGTGGCCGTGCCCCGCGCGAAACACTCTCCCATGTTCGGGCAGTGGGCCTCCTGGCAGACCGTGCGCAGGTCGAACTCCTCCAGCAATGCCCGGACCCGCTCGGTGTCGGCGCGCGGCGAGAGCCGCTTCCTCAGCCAGGGCGCCAGTTTCCTGCCGGTTTCCTTCATGCCGTCGCAAACCTCTCTACGGGCGCCCTTTCAAGGGACATCTCGAAGTCTTCGGCGAAGTACTCGGCCGCCCGCTCGGCCACTTCTCCCATGGGCGGCGCGGACCCTAGCTCGCGCTCCAGGGACGTGATCTCGACCTGCCGCAGGCCGCACGGGACAATTAGATCGAACCCGGTCAGGTCCGTCGAAACGTTCAGCGCCACGCCATGATAGCTGACCCATCGACGCACGGCGATGCCGATCGACGCGATCTTCCTATTCTCCACCCAGACGCCCGTGTGCGGCGAGTCCGCATGGGCTGGAACGCCGTAGCTACGGCAGAGCCGAACGAGCCAGCCTTCCAGGTCCCGCAGGAAACGGTGCAGGTCACGCCCGCGCGCCCTCAGGTGGACGATGGGGTAGACCACCAACTGGCCCGGACCATGGAAGGTGACTTCGCCTCCGCGGTTCGTTTCGGCGACCGTGACTCCGAGCTCCGCCAGCCGCGCGTCGCTCGCCAGCACATCCGAGTAGGTGCCCCTGCGCCCGACCGTAATCGTCGCGGGATGCTCGACCAGGAGCAGGTAGTTCGTCCGGCCGCGGGAAGCAATGCAGGCATCCCGCAGCCGCTCCTGAAGCAGCATGGCTTCCCGGTAATCCAGACTGAGCAGTTCCGGGCAGAGCAGTTCCGGCGGTGCGGCGGGCGGCATCGCGGTCAACCCCTCCAGTTCACGGGCAGGCCGATCAGCCCTTCGGCGGCCTCCTGAAGCGCCTCGGGCAGCGTCGGATGGGCGTGGATAGTCTCCGCCAGTTCCTCGGCGGTGCACTCCAACTGCATGGCCAGGGCGGCCTCCCCGATCAGGGAGCTCGCCTCCGGCCCGCAGATGTGAACGCCCACCAGCTCGCCGGTCTTCGCGTCGGCCAGCATCTTGACGAAACCGTCCGTCTCGCCCAGGATGTGGGCTTTGCCCAGGGCCAGCAGCGGGAACTTCTTCACCACGATCTCCCGGACCGACTTGCGCGCCTCGTCTCCGGTCAGGCCCACCGTGCCGATTTCCGGGAAGGCAAACGCGCAGGCGGGCACGACGCGGTAGTCCATGGCGGCGGTAAGCGAGCCTGCGGCGTGAGATGCCGCCACGATGCCCTCCCGGCTGCCGGCGTGGGCCAGCATCGGGTGGCCGACCACGTCGCCCGCGGCGTAGACGTGGGGCTGCGTCGTCTGCATGTGCTCGTTGACCCTCAACTGCCCCTGCTCGCCCGCCTGGAGGCCGGCCCGCTCGAGGTCCAGGCCGCGGCAGTCTGCCCGCCGTCCCACGCAGACCAGCAACCGCCGGCCGGCCACTTCTTGTCCGTTGCTCAGCTTCGCGCGTACGCCGCCCTTGTCCTTGCTAACGCTCTCCAGGCGAACGCCGGTCAACATGGCAACGCCGAGCTTCTTGAGGCTCTTCGCCACCTGGCGGGCGCAGTCCTCGTCCATGCCGGGCAGGATGCGATCCATGGCCTCGACTACCACAACCTCGACACCGAAGGCCGCGTAGATCCCTGCGAATTCGACGCCGATGTAGCCGCCACCGACGATGACTACGGACTCCGGAAGCTCGTTTGCTGAGACGGCGCCCGCGCTGTCCACCACGACCTCGTGGTCGAAGGCCGCCTCCCGGAGCTCGACGGGCCTGGAGCCCGTGGCGATGATGATGCTGCGGGCGCTCACGTCGCGCTCGCCGTCCGGGCCGTCAAGGTGCAGCGTGTGGGGGTCCTTGAAGCGGGCGACGGCCTGGATCAGTTCGACGCCCTTGCCTCTCAGCAGGGCCTTCACGCCGCCCCGCAGCTTCTTGACGATGGCGTCGCGTCGGGATGCCACGGCGGCGTAGTTCAGTTCGCACGCTGGAATGTCCAGGCCGAATTCGGCGGCCCGATCGAGCTGGAGCAGCATCCGGGCCGAGTGCCAGAGCGCCTTGGTGGGAATACAGCCGACATTCGTGCAAACGCCGCCGAGTTCCGACTTCTCGACCACGCAGGCTCGCGCGCCGAGCTGAGCGGCGCGGATGCCGGCCACGTATCCGGCCGGTCCGGCCCCGATGACGGCCACGTCGAAGTCGTACTTGTCGCTCATCATTGCTTTCTTAACTGCAGACGGGTCCTGAAAGGTCCACGAACGAAGCGAAAGGTACTGCCGAGAAGGCTCCATTGTAATGCGTGCGGGCGGCCAGTCAAAGGGCGTGGGCCGCCCGGGGAGCGGTGGCTCGCGGGGAGCCCTCGGTGCGCGCGAGGTATGTCGACGGGGACACGGCCAGGCATTCCGGCACTCAGAAAGGTCACCCCGGGAGGAAGCCGCCGTTGAGCCTTTCCAGCTTTTCGGCGTGTTCTTCGCGCCTGGTCTCGCGCAGGCGGGCGCAATACGTCTCCAGCCTGCCGCGGCTGTGGAACGGGCCGCCCTCGTCCATGACGGTCCACAGGGGGTCGATCCGGCTCGTCGAGGTGGCCATCATGTCGGCGTGCCACTTCTCCAGGAGGGCCAGCCCTTTGTTCGCGCTCTCCGGCATCTCGTCGACCAGGTTGTGTGTCTCATGGGGATCCTCCTCCAGGTTGAAGACCATGACCTGGGGGAAGTCCTTCATGCCGGTGTGATAGGTGCGGACGACGATCCACGGCCCGAACCGGATGCTCCGCTGGCAGCTCCAGGCGCACTGGCTGACGACCAGGAACTCGCGCCCGCAATCCCGTCCATCCAGCGCGGCGGCGAAGCTGCGCCCGTCCCATCGCGCCGGACACTGCCCGCCCAGCAGTTCCATCACGGTGGGCGGCAGGTCCAGGTTGTAATGCAGCCCCTCATCCGTGCGGCCGCCCCCCTTGCCCGGCCAGCGGATGATGAGGGGCACGCGGCTGGTGATGTGATCGGCGGTGTGATGGTCCCCGTAGATGTTCAGCTCGCCCTGGTTCTCCCCGTGGTCGGAGCTGATGATGACGACGGTGTCGTCCAGGACGCCTTTGCGCTCCAGGGCCTCGAGTATCTGACCGAAGTGGTCGTCGGCGTAGCGTATGCCGACGTCGTAGCCGTCGATCCAGCGTCGGAAGTCCTCCAGGTTGCGGATCTCGCCCGGCTGGCGCGGCAGCTCACGGCCGGACTCGAAGCCCCACGCTTCGTGGGCGCTGTGCGGGCCGAAGCCGTTGTAGTGCCGCTCGATCAGCTCGTCGCTGATCCAGTCGGGGATCGGCTCGCCCTCGAAGGGGTTGCCGTATTCTTCGGGCGTGCGATAGGGCGTGTGCGGATCCCAGACGTTCACGTGCAGGAACCAGTTGTCCTCTTCGCCATGGCGCTCGATCCAGTCCAGCGCAATCGGTACCACCTCATCCGCCCGCTCCCCGCCGCCCTTGCCCGGGTTGTACATCTCGCGCCAGCCGTGGTAGAACCACCACGCCGAATGGCGTTCCGCAAAGGGGCTGACGCTGACGGGATAGAAGCTGCAATGGCGCATGGCCATCGGCCAGGAGTGCCATTCCTGCTGGAGCCTGAACCCCCGGTCGTGCCCGACGATGTAGGGGTCGGCCGCGCTGCCGCCATGCCCGACCACGCCGGTGTGGATGCCGAACCGGCCCAGGAACAACGCGGCGCGCGAAGGCAGGCAGGGGGCGTCCGTGACGTAGCAATTTGTGAAGACCGTTCCATCTCGGGCGATACGGTCGATGTTCGGCGACGTGTCGCGCCCATACCCGTAACAGCCAAGATGATCCGGCCTGAGCGTGTCGATGTCGTAGTAGAGAACGCGCATTCGGGGCTCCGATGCGTTCGGGGAAATGAGAAGCTGCTGTCTGAGAACCGCCCCACGAAGGGGAGGCCCGGATTGTAAGCGTGCGTCCGGGAGGTGTCAACACGTGGGGACAGTCGCCTTCATCCGGACTGCCTCCTCTCCGCTGCTTGCCGATTCCTCCCTCACGGCTGACTTGCTGACACCAGATCCCCAAATGGCCCCAGCAGCCCGTACTTGCGCCGCCACGAGGTGAACATGATGCCCTTCGCGTTGGGCGTCTTCCCGAGCGTTTCCAGCCACTCCCTGGAGTTGGTCAGGTCGTCGGCGTCGTAGAAGCACGCGCCCATCGTGCGGAAACCCTGGCCGGCGAAGAAGGCCAGGGACTTCTCCTTCATCTCGTTCCACCAGCAGACGATGATCAAGTCCCTGGGCACGTAGTCCGAGGAGCCTGTGAAGTCGCCGACGACGCGGTAGTAGTTGTCGTGCGCGTTGTGGTTCGGGTCGAGCATGTCCGACCAGATGAGGACCTCGATCTCGGGGTCAATCCGCCTGAAGATGGCGTGCTGCTTCGTGATGCAGTCGCCCAGGATCTCGGCCATGGCGATGCCTCGACTTCGGCACGACAGGCAGCCGCCGCCGTTGCGGATCTCATCCATCGAGAGCAGGAACTTCTTGTAGCCCAGCACCTCGTGGAGCCGCCGCGCCTGGGTCTCCCAGTGATCGTAAAGGTCGGGATTCGACATGCAGAGGCTGATCTGCCTGCCCCACGAGTGTCCCACGAAGGGCATCTTGTAGCAGTCAAGAACCAGCCGCTCGCCCTCTCGGATCGACGTCCCGGGCGTGAGTGTGACCGCCTCCAGGTCACGGCGGTTCTCGATTCCCTCGAAGTCCACCCCTTCAACGAACGTCACTGGCCGGTCCAGGCTGCGCAGTTCCAGCGGCGTTCCCTCGCGACGGACGACGTCGGCCACCGAACCGTACTGGCGGACCTGGAGGTCGTCCACCCAGAACCTGCCCGACTTGCCGCCCCAGATGCCCGCATAGACGTTGACCTCCGTCTCGTCAACCGTGATGAAATCGACCGTCACGTCGGTCCAGTCCTGGGTGGGCTCGACGCTGGGACGGACGCTTGCGACCGTGCTGCCTCCGGAGAGCACAATGGCCTGCAGACCGGAGACGGGGGCCAGGTCTTTCGTCCTGATCTTGAGCGCGAAGCGGTACGGGCGCCCTGGCTCCACGGCGATCGTCTGCATGATCCTGCCGTGCCCGTGCTGGTTCGCGGTCAGGTTTTCGAAGCGGACGGACGTCCTGCCCGAGCTCGCCACGGCCGTATCCGGAAAGGAAACCACGCCCGGCTGGTCATGGAAGGCGTAGCCGGCGAAGCGCCCGTTCTCATGCTGCTCCAGGTCGCCGTTGACGAGCAGGTTCTCGCCCGCGACGGGCACGGCCCTGCCGCCTCGGGCCGCCAGGAAGATCGAGACGGGCAACGCCGCCGCGAAGTTGATGTCGTGCCCGAGCGCCCCGCCCCCATAGCCGACCGAGGACCCCGTGGGGATGAGCTCGATCCCCTTCTCACGGCACAGGTCGCCGATTTCCTTCAGGAGGGCGAAGTCCCGCTCCGGCCAGCGCGTGACGGAGTCCAGGCCGAACGAGGACAGGACCATGCCGTTTAGCCCGTGGTCGGCGGCGGTGCGGATCAGCTCTTTGATCTGGTCCACGTCCTGCCGGTTGCGCCCATAGCCGAAGCAGAAGAACCACTTGCTCTGGAGCGTGCCGCTCCCCTCCGCCCCGCGGACGGGCAGACATGCAACCGCAATGGCCGCGATCAACACCACAAGTGTCGCTGTGCGTTTCATGTCCCCGGCCTCCGTGCTCGTCTCGCGCCCGGCGGAACACCACCAGCGCGGGCCATCCTATGCCCCATCTCGGGCCGTGTCAAACCAGCGAGCAGCCGCACATTGTCGCCGTCTACCTCCCGTGGTAGAATCCCCCCGCTGGCCGCGCGATTCGTCTGCGGCCTGCTCTGGTTAAGGAGTCATTCCCGCGTAACGTCGAAAGCCGCCTGCCCGTCCAAAGGTCACATGGAGGTCCTTGCCATGGAGTGCACGCATTCCGCCCTGTTGCTCGCAGTGCTGGCGTTATGGATGGCGCCACAGAGGTTGGCCTTCGGGGCCAATCACCCGATCCGCACCTTTACATTCGAGGACAGGGCGCCGGAAGTGGCCCGCCTCTACCGGCTCGGGCTGGAGCGCGACCCCGCGCATATTCCCGCCTTCTGCGCCGCGTTGAAGGATGATGACGTGGCCGTGCGTAAGGCCGCCATCGCTCAGCTTGTTTTCACTCACGACGACTCGGCGTTCGACTCCGTGGTCGCGGCAATGGAGGACGAGTCCTCGTGGGTACGACGCGGAGCGATCGCCGTGCTGGAGAAACTGGGCGACCCGAGGGCTATACCGGTCCTCGAGCGGGCCCTGACGCTCACGCCGCCTGAGCCCCGTCAGGAAGGGGCCCGGGGCGGGCGGCGAGGTCCCTGGAGGGGCGGCGCACCCGAGCAAGGCGCGGCTCTGCGGCAGGTGGAATACTTCAATCGCATGGCGGCCGCACTGGCGCTGCATCGCATGGGCAGCGACGCGGGCGCTTCGACCGTGCTGGACATCCTGAAAGGTTCGCAAGAGAAGCCCGTGCTCCAGATGGCCGCCAAGTGCGTGATCTTGATGGACCTGAAGGAGGCCACGCCCGAGTTGCTGCGGATCGCGCGGGAATGCGAGGCCTTCGGCGAGGACAGCCCCGGTATGTTCGCGATCCGCGCCTTGCGCATCATGGGCGATCCGGCGTACGCCGAGCAGATGGTCCAGCTTGCGAAGGACAAGTGGGACTGCCCGGGCGGCTTCATCCGGATGGAGGCACTGAACCTGCTGCTGCTGCACGGCGGCCAGGACGTCGGGCCCATCTTCGGCGAGGCGATCGGATCGAGCTCGTGGCGGGAGCAACAGCGCCTGATCGTGGCGGGCCTGCGCAAGTTCCGCCCGCCCGACGCCGCCCGGCTGCTCACCGAGCATCTCCTGATGCCACGCGAAGTCGATCCGGAAACGGGCGACATCACCAGCTTTTACAACCACGGTGTGTTCTACATGGCAGCCGAGGCCGTGGGCGAGCTGGGCGACACCGGCGTGCTGCCGGACCTGAAGGCCGCCTACGCGGGGTTTGCCCGGCCGCGGGACCACTTCCACCTGCGGCTGCACCTGGCCTTCGCCATCGCCGCGCTCGGCGACGGCTTCGGGATGGAGGAGCTGCACGAAGCGCTCGGGCACGAGGACGCGGCCGTGCGGCGGCTGGCCGCGAAGCTCCTGGGCCGGCTTGACTCGGCGGACTCCCTGGCGCTGCTGACGGACGCTTTCGAGGCAGAAAGGGAACCCGCCACGTTCCGGGCCATGAGGGCAGCCCTGAAAGCGCTCGGGGCGCCGCGGGCCGTGCTGGCCTGTCCCGAGCCGCCGCTGCCTCCCGCGCCTGCCGACACTTACAGGAAACCCCGCTACATGCACGTCACGTTCGACGATTGCACCACCATCGAGTCCATGGAGCGCCTGGTCGGGCTGATAGAGGAGCTGGCCGAGCACGACGTCCGGTGGGTGCCTCGCATGTACGTGGCAGCCCTGTCGAGGCATGACTTCCAGTACGCCACCATGCTGCTTCAGCGCAGCTTCGACCGCGGCTGCGAGTTCGAGAACCATTCCCTGCATCACAACCCCGACGGCCAGGCCCTCTGGTGCCGCACGGCCGACGAGGTGCGCCTGGACTGCGGTGGCTGCACCAACTGGCTGCACGGCAACATCATGGGCTGCGACCGCATCTACACCTGGAAAAGCGGCGGCGGCGGCTTCCGCAGGGAAGGCGATCCCGTCATCAGCCGGGAGGAGCTGCGGCAGGTCACCGGCGAGGCATTTTGGGCCACCAATGTCGATTACAACTGGCGCGCCTTGGAGAAGGCCAACCCCGACTATTACGCCCCGCCTTACCACCTCCTCGACGGTAGCCCCGTCGGAAGCTGGGCCGTGCGCGGCGACCTGGGCTACGGGTACGAGGCGGACAGTGTGGAAGAGGGCGTGAACGCCTTCGTCGAGTCGCTCGACGCCTGGTACTTCCATCAGCCCGAGACAGTCTTCGAGCTGAGCGGACATGACTGGCCCAGCAGCACCATATCCATTCGTCTCGGGCACGAGACGCACTGGGAGGTCCTGAGCGGCTTTCTGCGGGAGGCGCTGCTGAACCGGCGGGAGCGCTATCCGCTGCTCTACAGCGTGACTGCGCTCGAGGTGTTGCACATACGCCAGCGCGGGTTGACGCCGGAAGAGATCCTGACGCAGACGACTCACCTGCAGAATTCGCCGGAGTTCTGAGCGGGCGAGCGCGGCCCCACGCCGCCCGGTTGCGCGCGTGGGAACCGGTCCTGGACTGACAGCAGGCAACCTCACGCCCTGGCCAGGCATCGGAGTCGGGGAGAGCGGCATCACTGCGTGCAGTTCGACATGTCGGGTCGCCGGCGGGTCCTCAGGTTAACGCACCTGAGCCGGGCGCGTCCTGTGGGAAGAGCACGGGGTATAGGAGTGAGCCCGGAACGAAGCCAGCCGTTGGCCCCCGCGTCTCAGAGCGGGGCGCCCTCGTCCTCTTCACGCAGGGCCTCGAAGCCCGAGACGATGTCGAGCAGCTCGGACGTGATGGCGCTCTGGCGCTCGTGGTGGAAGCTGGCCTCCAGCTCCCGGAGCCTGTCGCGGATGTTCCTTTCAGCGGCCTCCATCGCGGCCAGGCGGCTGGCGTTTTCACTGGCGGCCGACTCCGCCAGCGCCCGGTACAGGCACACGAAGATGTATTCCCTCACCAGCGCGGCCAGCAGGTTCCGCCACCGCATGGTGAACATGGGGATCGTCCGCGAGGGCCAGCGGCGCGATTCGAGTTCAGCCAGCCAGTCCAGGTCCAGGGGAATGAGCTGCACCATGTGCGGCTGGTACGAGGTGCTTCCGCGCAGGCGATGGTGGAATAGGAGCACGCGGCTCACGTCTTTGTCGACGTACCACTGGTTTATGCGCACGAGCATCTCCTGTGCGGTCCGCGTGATCGCGTCGAGTGAACCGGGCACGCGGTAGCGCTCGGCAATCGGCTGGCCGAGGTTCTCCAGGCGGGCCCCGATCCGCTCCCCCAGCGCGAAGCAGACGCGATCGCCTTGCTCGACGCCGGACTGCTGCATGCGCTCACAGGCGTACTGGGCAAGCTGCTGGTTGAACTGGCCGCACATGCCGAGCCCCGATCCGAGGACGACCGCCCCCAGCCGCTCTCCCTCCAGGCTCGCGGACGGCGCCGGCCTCTCCGGGCCCCGCCGGAGCACAACCTGGAGCCCGAGCTCCACGGACCGGTTGTACTCGGCGAGCGATTCCACGGCGCGCTCGTACTCCCGGATGCGCACTGCGGCCAGGGCCTTCATCGTCTTGACGATCGACTGGAGGTCTTCGGCGCTCTTCAGCTTGTGCTTCAGGTCTTCAAGAGATGCCATAGCGCTACCCCGCCCGCACCCTGTCCGTCGCGTCCCCTGCCGCGCGCTTCAGCGCCTGCCTGTCCTCGTCGCTGAGCTTCTCGCCCCGTGCGATCCGGTCGCACAGGTCGGGCAGCCCCTGAGTCGCGGCCTCGCGCACGAGCTGCTTCGCGCGCGGGATGTCGTCCAGACCGAGGGAATCGAAAAGCCCCTCGGTGACTGCCAGCAGGAGGGCGATCTGCTCCGGCGCAGGAAGCGTCTCGTACTCCGACTGCTTCAGCACCTCGCGCACGCGGCGTCCGCGCTCGAGCGTTTTGCGGGTCTGCTCGTCGAGGCGCGTGTCAAAACGGGCGAAGGACTCGAGCTCCTCGAATTGCGAGTAGGCCAGGCGCAGGTCCCCCGCCACGGCGCGGTAGGCCGGAAGCTGCGTCTTGCCGCCCACTCGCGAGACCGACTCGCCGACGTCGACCGCGGGCAGCACGCCTTCCTGGAACAGATCCGGCGAGAGGTAGATCTGCCCGTCGGTAATCGAGATCAGGTTCGTGGGGATATAGGCGGCGATGTCCTGGGCCTGCGTCTCGACGATGGGCAGGGCCGTGATGGAGCCGCCGCCGTGCCGGTCCCTCAGGTGGGTGCTTCGCTCGAGCAGGCGGGAGTGGATGTAGAAGATGTCGCCGGGATAGGCCTCGCGGGCCGGCGGTCGGCGCAGCAGCAGCGACAGCTCGCGGTACGAGCGGGCGTGCCGCGTCAGATCGTCGTAGACGACCAGGACGTCCCGCCCCTGCTCCATGAAGTACTCCGCCATCGTCATCGCCGCGTAGGGCGCGACGAAGACCTGCCCGGGCGGGTCCTCCTCGGTGGCGGCGACGACGATCGTGTTCCCTATGGCGCCGCGCTCGCGCAGGTCGCTGACGACGGCGGCGATGGCCGAGCTGCGCTTGCCCGCCGCGCAGTAAATGCACAGCACGCCGGTCTTGCGCTGGTTGATGATGGCGGTGAGGGCGATGGTGGTCTTGCCCGTCTGGCGGTCGCCCAGGATCAGCTCGCGCTGGCCGCGGCCGATGGGCACCAGCGCGTCGATCACCTGGATTCCGGTCTGGAGCGGCACCGTGACCGGGGCGCGGTCCATGATGGCCGGCGCCCTGTGTTCGATGGGCCGGCGCCCGGCCGCGCGGATCGGGCCCTCCCCGTCGAGCGGACGGCCGGCAGCGTCGACAACCCGGCCGAGCAGCTCCTCGCCGACGGAGACGTCCACGACGCGGGCCGTGCGGCGCGCCTCCTGACCGGCCGCGATCCCCTCTGCCTGGTCCAGCATGATGACGCCGACGCGAGCGCGGTCCAGGTTGAAGGCGAGTCCGAGTTGCCCGCCTGCAAATCGTATCAGCTCCTCCGACTGCACCCCGGGCAGGCCGTCGAGCTGGACGACGCCGCGACCGACGAAGGTGACGACGCCCGTCTCCTCGGATCGCGGCTCCCCCCGGCGTGAGAGGGCCTCGTCGACGGCCTCGAATGCGCCGTCGAGCGCCCAGCGCAGTCGTGTGTCAGCCTTCGCCATGGGCCTCGTCCTCGCGGCCTGCCTGCTGCTCGATCAGGTCGGCCACGCTATCCTCAAGCGCGTCCAGGTAGCTGTCGAAACTCCAGCTCAGCTTGCGTCCGCCTGCCCGCAGGTCAATCCCGCAGAGCAGCTCCGTGTCCGTGCGAAAGGCGACGTGGCCGTCTTCCGTCACGACATCCTGGATGGCCCCACGCAGTTTCTCGCGCATCTCTTCCGGCAGTTCGAAAGCGCTGCGGATGGCGATCCGCCCGCCGGCTTCCCGAGCCGACTCTGCCATGGCGGCGCTCTCGTCCTCGCCCAGGCGGCGCAGCCGCTCGATGAAGGTGGCGGCGACCTGCCGTTCCAGGTCCTCGTCCGCCAGGTCCGCCAGGACGCGCCGGGAGACGCCGACGATCCGCTCGCCAGCGCGGCGGCGCAGCTCTCGCAGGAACTCCTTCCGCTCCTCGCGGATGGATTCCTGCCAGCGGGCCTTCGCCTTCTCCGTCTCCTCCCGCGCCTGGTCCATGAAGGCTCTGCGGTTCTCATCGGCCTCATCGCGCGCTTCGGCAAGGATCGCCTCCCGCTCTTGCTCCACCTCGCGGCGCTTTTCCTGGTAGCTTGCCTTCTCGCCTTCGGCCTGCTGCTCCCTCTGTTCCGCTTCATTCAGGCGGGCGGCGATCCGCTCCTCCCGTTCGTCCATGACGCGCACGATGCGGCCGTAGAGTAGCAGCTTGAGCGCAACCAGCAGTATGAGGAAGTTGACGATCTGCGCGACGAGCGTGAACAGGTCTATGTTCACCTCTTATCCTCCCGCTTGGCTGATCACGTGATCCCAGAACGGATTGGCGAAGATCAGGATGATCGAGACCACGAAGCAGTAGATGGCCGTGGACTCGACCATGGCCAGCCCCACGAACAGCGTCCGGGTGATGGTGTTCGACTCGTCGGGTTGCTGAGCGATCGATGCGAGCGCCCGCGCCAGGGCGATCCCTTCTCCGACCGCCGGCCCGACCGAGCCGATCGCGATGGTCAGCCCGGCCACCACTATCGAGGCGACGCCTATGGTATCGACGCTGGTCACTTCAGGACCCTCCTTGCGATTGTTCTTGAGAGGTGGGCGCCTGCCGGTCCGCGCGGGTGCCCGAGGCGATGTAGACTGCGGCCAGCACGGCAAAGATGTAGGCCTGTATCTGGCCGATCAGCAGGCCCAGGGCCTCCATGAGGACCGGCACCAGCAGCGGCGCCACGACCAGCAGGATGCCGGCGATCATCGTGCCGCTCATCATGTTGCCGAACAGACGCACCGCGAGCGCCAGCGTGCGCGAGAGCTCGCCGATGACGGTGAACGGCAGCATCAGCGGCGTCGGCTGCACGTAGTGTTTCAGGTAGCCGAAAACGCCGCGCCTGGTCACGCCGTAGATCGGCACCGCGAAGAAGACGCAGATGGCCAGGGCGGCGGCGGTGGAAAGCGACGCCGTGGGCGGCTCGTAGACCGGCACCGGCGCCAGCAAGTTGGAGAGCGAGATGAACAGGAATAGCGTGCCCAGAAACGGCAGGTAGCGGGCCGGCTCTTGCTGGGTGATCTCCGCGACCTGGTCCCGCATGTAGGAGACGAGCGCCTCCAGGAAGTTCTGCCAGCGAGACAGCGGCGGTTCCACCCTCAGCCGCCGCGTCACAAGCCACGAGATGAGCAGCAACAGCCCCATGACGAGCCACGTGCAGAAGATCGTGGCATTCAGCGCCACGGGGCCGACCCGCCACAGAACGATGCTGTCCGGGCTTATATGCACCTCACGCCCCCTCCGTCGGCGGCCGCCTCAGGACGCCGACCAGGACAAGGCGGGCGACCACGAAGCCCGCCACGCAGAGCAGTAGGCGCTGCCAGCGCCCGCCCCGCACCATCAGGACAAGCACGGCGACGGCGATGCCCGTCCTCAGAATCATGCTGCCCATGGCGAGGACAATGGGATGCCGAGCCCGGGGCAGCCGCCGCAGCGTGAACCAAAGCCCGCCGAAGTAGAAGATCCCCACCACCGCGCCCACGCAGAAGCCGACGATGAGCTGCAGCGCTTCCATCAGCGGCGGCGCTCCTCCTCGATGGCGTCCCGTTCCCTCTGCACCCAGTACCACGCGTTCAGGCAGCCGATGACCACGCCGGCCACCAGCAGCATGAGGGTCCAGGAGAACCCGCCCGGCCAGGTGGTGTCGATCCAGATGCCGATCGCCACGCCGATCATCATGGGCACCGCCACGGACCAGCCGACCAGCCCGAACGTGCCGAGTCCGAACCAGACGCCGCGCGCACGCCGCTGCCGGGCGCGAACCCGGCGCACCTCCTTTTCGGCTACCTCCTCGGCGAACTCGTCCTGGACGTCGGCTTCAGGCTGCGAGTTCTCCGCCATGTCACTCTCCCAGCTCGACGAACCTCACGACGAACTGGCTCTCGAGTTGTGCCAGCGCCGTTCGTGCCTGCTTCTCGTACTCGTCCAGTTCCTCGAACCGCTGCCTGACGCCCCTTTCCAGCTCGCCAAGGGCGGCCCCGCCGACGGCATTGCGCGTCGAGACCAGCACCTCGTCCCCGCACTTGATCAGGACGCCCTCGTCCACGGCCAGAAACTGCTCCCCGGCCTCCTCGCCCTCGGGCACGTAGGCGAGCAAACCCGGAACCAGCGCCGCGGCGAAGTCCACGTGCCGGGGCAGCAGGCAGAAGCTGCCGTTCTCCGCCTCGCCCGTTACCTTCACGACCTGGCGGTCGACGAGAACGCGCACCGGCAGTATGACCTTGAGCCTCATGGCTTCTCCGCCTCGTCCACCGTGCCGATCATGTAGAGCGCCTGCTCGGGGTAGTCCGAGAACTCGTCCCTGAGTATGCGCTCGCATCCGTCCAGGGCGTCGCTCAGGCTCACGAACCGGCCTTGGCGACCGGTGAACTGCTCGGTGGTGAAAAAGGGCTGAGTGAGGAATCGTTCGAGCCTGCGCGCCCGACGCACGGTGCGCTGGTCTTCCTGCGAGAGCTCTTCCATGCCGAGCATCGCGATGATGTCCTTGAGCTGTTCGTACTCCGCAAGCGTCCGGCGTATCTGCCGAACGACGCGGTAGTGGCGCTCGCCCACCACGCGCGGCGAAGCCATCTTCGACTGCGACTCCAGCGGATCAATCGCGGGATAGAGCCCCTGGCTGGCCCGCTTGCGCGAGAGCACGATCGAGGCGGACAGGTGGCCGAAGGTGTGCACGGCCGCCGGGTCCGTGAAGTCGTCCGCCGGCACGTAGACGGCCTGGATCGAAGTAATCGCCCCCGCCGGCGTGTTGCAGATGCGCTCCTCCAGTTCGGCCAGCTCGGTGGCCATGGTGGGCTGATAGCCGACGCGCGAGGGCAGTTGGCCCATCAGGCCGGAGACCTCCGCCCCGGCCTGGATGAAGCGGAAGATGTTGTCGATCAGCAGCAGCACGTCGCGCCGCCTGTCGTCGCGGAAGTACTCGGCCATCGTCAATGCGGCGTGACCGACGCGCCAACGTGCGCCCGGCTCCTCGTCCATCTGGCCGAAGACCAGGACGGTGTTCTCGAGCACGCCGGCCTCCTCCACCTCGCGGTAGAGCTCTTCCCCCTCGCGGTTCCGCTCGCCGATGCCGCAGAAGATGCTGATCCCCTCGTGGGCGCTCACGACGTTGTGGATCATCTCCATGATGAGCACGGTCTTGCCGACGCCGGCGCCGCCGAACAGGCCGGCCTTGCCGCCGCGCTCGAGCGGTGAGAGCACGTCGATGGCCTTGATGCCGGTCTCGAAGACCTCGGCCACGGTGCTCTGCTTCGAGAGCGGGACCGGTTCCTGGTGGATGGAGCGGCGCTCGCGCACCTCGAAGTCGCCCTTGCGGTCTATCGGCTCTCCGAAGACGTTGAACAGGCGTCCGAGCAGCTCATCGCCGACCGGCACGGTGATGGGGCCGCCCGTGTCGGTTACCGGCGCCCCGCGGCAGAGGCCCCGCGTCGGCGTGAGCGCAATGCAGCGAACCGTGTCGGGACTCAGGTGGGCAATGACTTCCACGAGCACGCCGCCGTCCTCGCCGACGCGCAACTGGTTGTAGACGGCCGGCATCCGGTGCGGGAAACGCACGTCCACTACCGTGCCCCGCACGGACACGACCGACCCCGAGTTATGTGCGGCTTCTTTGCCCATGCCCCCTTGTGCACAATCCCAACGCGCAATCCGGATCTGAGGCCCCGGCGCCTGCACCAGCCTGACGGCGTGCAGAATCCCCGGCAACGCACGTCGACGGCGGCCCGTCCCGCAACTCAGTATCGGAACAGCGCCGCAACCTTGGCCGCCTCGCCCGGCATCCCGTCCGGCTCCACGGCGTAGACCGTACCACCGTGCAGCACGGCCAGGGCAGCGGCTTGGTCGAAGAGATCCTCGTCGCCGACTTCTCCTTCCTCGTGGACCAGCACTTCGCCCGTAGCGTCGTCGTAATTGCCCCAGCAGTGAATCCCGAGCGGCACGAAGAGCGTGTGTATCCGCCCGTGATGGGCTGCCTGGACTACTTCCTCCAGATCGCTCGACGCGCGCTCGGTGCCCATGGCCTGCTCAACCAGCTCCGCGGCTTCCTGCTGGGCTGCCATGAAGATGGGTTCCACGATCGGCCATGCCTTATCGTGCAGCTTCTGCTCGCTCAGCCGGTCGGGGTTTCCCTTGATGCCTTCGTCCACCAGATGGGGGTAACTGCTCGCCCTTCGGTACATCGGCAGCAGGCTTTCCGCGCCTGCGAGCACGAGCGGCGCCTTTTCCTCTCTCAAGACGTCGTGAAGGGCCGCGTCGATCTGGCGGAAGTACTCGCGGATACGGACCTTGTCGTCGTCCGTGCCAACGCCCTGCCCGTGGAAGACGGCCGCGTGTGTGCCGCCCGCACGCACGGCGCCTGTTCCCGTGTGGAACTGCAGGTGCCGCTCCTGCACGTCGAAGCGGAGCGCCTCGGCCAGGTCTCTGGGCATGCCGCGCACGTCCAGGTGCCGAACGCTCCAGTGCGTGCCCTCCAGCACGCGGACGGCGTTCTGGCTGAGCGCCAGCACGTAGAACCGCCCGTCGCGGCTGAAAAACGGCAGCAGCGGCTTGATGTGGAAGTGCTCCCCGACGACGGACAGCTCCTCGACGTGGAGCGGAAGGCGGTAGCTGAAGAACCGGCCCGGCCCGGCAAAGGCAGCGAGGCCGTCCGCCTGGTGCCGCCAGAAGTCGGAATCCTGGATCAACTCCCGGGCAGGCGCGAGCAGGTCCTCGACTTCCGCCGTTCGCAGGCCCGATTGCTCCAGCGCGTCGCGGGCAGCGTTCACCACGTTCTTGAACCGGATCGGATTCTCGCGCGTGCGCCGGCCCGCCCGCTCAGTCGGGATGTAGAGCGACACACACGGTCTCTCGTGCGCCTCGATCAGCTTCCGCAACTCGCCCCTGGTCAGCAATGCCATAGCCGCATTCACCTCGCGCCAGCTGGTCAGGAAACGGGCAACAGCGGCCGTCGAGCCCCCTGGTGTGGGACCCGCCGACACCTCCACCCGTATTCTACCGCATATCGCGGTTCCTGTCATCGCGACGCGCGGCGCGCGCAGACTTGACTCGGCGTGACGGGCAACTAGAATGTCACCGTCCTGCCTTCCGGCCCTTGGGCCGACGGGCGGCGAAAGGCCGAAGCGCCGAGCTGAGGTGAGATGGCGGCCTTGTCGCGGCAGAATATGTCAGCGCAAGGCTTTGCGGCGGAGAGACCGCCAAGGGGTGATCCGATGCATAGATTGGCTCAAACGGGCATGATTGCAGCGTGCTTACTGTCGGCC
>Ga0114922_10000616_pt1 | contig 34261 bp, 28 predicted proteins | sample AartaG_FD_100975 | JGI IMG/M metagenome (GOLD analysis project Ga0114922, IMG submission 100975) | Deep subsurface microbial communities from Aarhus Bay to uncover new lineages of life (NeLLi) - Aarhus_00045 metaG | ecosystem: Environmental > Aquatic > Marine > Oceanic > Sediment | place... | reverse complement strand
TGTACCGGTCCCCTACGGATTCAGGCCGGCATGGGCAGCATATCCGGCGGCGCCGGATTCCTCGACGCTAAGGGTGGCGACCGTGACGTCGAGGTAGTTCTCGGCCGACGAGGCGTACACACCGGAATAAAACCGCTGCTTGGCAAATCCCTGCCAGACTGGAAAGAGCTGATAGATCTCAAACCAGAGCAGGTGCAGAGCAAAAGGATCCTCATTTGTTTCTTTGACTTCCAGCAACGCCCCTCACGGAACACAATCCTGCAAATGGCCAGGCAAGCCGAGTCGTTGGTACAAAAAGGCATCGTCGTGGCCGCCATCCAGGCCTCGAAAATCGAGAGCGATAAACTTGAGGCGTGGGCCAAAGATAACAACCTTCCTTTCCCCGTCGGCACGATAACCGGCGATATCGAGACAACCCGCACCGCATGGGGTGTGAAGGCCCTGCCCTGGCTGATTCTGACGAATAAGAAGCATATCGTTCAGGCCGAAGGATTCGCCTTGGCAGAACTTGAGCAGAAGCTACATCAGACAGATGGAGATTAAAGCAATGAAAAAAGGCCGTGGGATTATTGTCTGTCTTGTCTTGATAGGGGCTTGTCAAGCAGGTATTTCGTAATTCGAAGAGAACATAAACGCCTATCGTAAAGAAGGCCTGAAATCTTTTTTCCATTCAAGCTCAATTCCAGAGGACTTAATCAAGGATCCAAACAAGATGGATCCGGATGCACTTATTACGGTAAGAACTATCGATCACGAAGGCAAACCGGTTCCATATAGCCGCATTGTATTTGTAAATCGCGATGAAAAAACAACGAGGAGTTTCCATGAGACTGCAACAAACAAGGACGGCTACGCCTATTGCGATTTAATCAGTGACACTTTCTCAATTAATGCACATCTGTATGAGTATAATCCCAAGACCAAAGACTTGCGCAGCCAACACAAGAAGATTGGCGAGCTTTATAATGTTCAACACAACAAGCTCGTTACAGTAAAATGGGATCCTTTTCCAACCGGTTCCGGAAAAATTGAAGGGGAAGTGCTTGACCAATATGGCAAGCCACTGACAAAGTTTAATCTTACAGTCAATTATCTTCAAGGCGTACGAGAAGACTGGAGCGAAAGTTACTGGACTTACCAACGTATTGAAGTCGATAATCTGCAAGGCCACTTTGAATTGGGAAAATTGGCACCGAGAACGTACTCTTATATGGTTCGGGTTGAGGATTATGCGGCTTATGTTTGGGATTTTGATATGGGCCGGTTTACCATACCCGAAGAGCCAAACTCAATTGTGAGACATAACATTGAAGTAGAGACCAAAGAATTACTATACGGGCGAGCCTTCTATCGTGATGGTTCGCCTGTAAATAGAGGTTATTATACACTGTGGTTCGAGAAATATCCTCCAGAAAAAATGAGCCGCGATCAAGGCAGGTATTTTGCCCTGGGGATGGGTCCCAATGGTTTTTTCCGTGCGGCGCTTTCCCAAAAGGAACGCAAGGAGATCCTACAGTGCACAGGTGGATACGTTGACATAAAAGACCGTTCAGGAATGATAGGCAAGGTCCACATTGAGGAGCTCTCAAAAGAGCGTGAGCAAGCTCCAGCTTTATTTTTCCCCCGAGGAGAACCCAGAGACTCATTGGTAGGCGCCGCTTTACCGAAGTTGGTGGACATTCAAATGGATGTCAGACAGGAGCGAGCCAAAGGCAGGATGATGTTGATCTGTTTCTTCGACATGAACCAGCGGCCGTCGCGGTATTGTATCCAGCAGTTCGCCAAACAAGCTGCTCAGTCGAGACAGAAAGGCGTGACTATTGTCGCCATACATGCCTCAAAGGTTGATGAAGACAGGCTCGATGAATGGGTGAAAAAGAACAACGTTCCCTTCCCGATTGGAATGATTCAGGAGGAGGGGGAACAAACATGTTTCAACTGGGGTGTCAAGTCACTACCCTGGTTGATTCTGACGGACCGTAAACACATTGTTACCGCCGAAGGCTTTGGAGTCGATGAGTTCGTTGAGAAAATAACGGAAGTCAGCGATGTGGAACGCTGATGGAACTGTTTGATATTGATCTGTCCGAGTCTAGAACAGCCGTTTTTCGCCTGATTAACACGCTGGCAAAAATATTTTCACCGATACGTTGTGAAAAAGTTCATATTTGGTGTGGAAATTGAACCTTTCTAATCCTAAGCTTCAGGGGATCCTCACTCAACACCCACAGGAGGTCTATGGCTACCAATGCATGAAAAAGACAAAAAAGAGGATGTCATGCGGTTCAGACAGAAAGTTTATGCCACGCAAACATTTTCGAAGAAAGAAATCCTCAAAAGATTGTTCTGCGCGGGTGAGAAGTGATTAATCCTACCATCCATTTTGTTCGAATAGTGGCGTATTCATGTCGTAAGAATAGCAGAATTTCCTACACTCAGCAAGTTAACGTAAATCCTTTGTTAACAAGGAGGACGAACTTTTTCGGGGGGACAGGTGTCGAATTATCGATCGAAGTAACAGCTTTGGCCATTGATTCAATCGGTCTTTCTCGCAATTCCCAAGAACTGCATTCCGGCCATAAGCTTCTTGAGCACGTAGCCCGTTACGATTGCGATACCGAGGCAAGCCAATCCGGAACTCCATTCGTGAAAAAGAATCTTCCCTATTCCTAACATTAAGGAGAATATAAAGACCACACAGGTCAGCCAGGCAATTAGATTTTCAATGAATTCCTGAGGCCTCGGCTTGGTTCCTGTTAATTCTCTGACCTTCTTCCAACCTAAACCGGGAATCTTCATTTTCGAGTAGAACGTAATCGTGTGTTTACCGGGCGTTTTTTCCGAAGTTAGCAAGGTAACCACCACCCATGTCACGGTAACAGTAAAAATAGTAATGACAACCCGCACGGCAAATAGATCGGCATGAGCGGAACTGGTCAGTTTCACTTCCAGAAAATTAGCCACAATTAGGCTTGCGGCAATGGCAGATATCTCGGAATATGGATTTACACGCCACCAGTACCACCTTGCTATCATGACCGTACCTACGCCGCCGAACACGACAATCAGGTATTTATACACGCCGAGCACGCTGGTTAATTTGGTTGTGATAACAAGGGCGATTGCTGTGAACAGCAACATGGCGATTCGAGATACGGCAACATAGTGTTTCATGCTTTTGTCCTTGTTAATGAACGGTCGATAAAAATCGTTGACGACATATGAGGTTCCCCAATTCAAGTGAGTGTCGATTGTGCTCATAAACGCCGCAAGCAGAGAAGCCACTATAACGCCTTTCAATCCGGCAGGTAGAAACAGATTAATCATTGCAGGATAAGAGCTTTCAGGATCTTCCAGACCGGGTAAATAATGCAAGGAAAACAATCCGACTATTATCCAGGGCCAGGGTCGTATTATGTATTGACAGAGATTGAACCAGAGAAAAGCAAGGAACGAGTCTTTTTCCGAGCGAGTAGCCAAAAGCCGCTGGGCATAATATCCGTTACCGGGAGCACGGTACCACCATGTAACGAATATGTAAACAAAAAACGTGAAGGTCATTAACGTCGAAGAATTGAAATCGGGAAAGAAGTTCAGAGAATTTGGTTTGAATCCTGGAGCGGCCGTGAGCTTTTCCAGTAAGCCGTTACCGCCGGAAGCGTCTATGTAGACGATTACAGCCAGTCCAATTGAACCGATCATGGCAAGGACAAACTGTATCAGGTCCGTATAAACAACCCCGTAAAGTCCTGAAAGGGTTGCATACAAAACTGCGACGCCGCTTAAACCGAGTAATAGAATCGCAGCCCAGGTGACATCACCAAAAAGGGGAAAATGAAAAAGTGTCACATCCGGAAGATTCAGCAAGACCTTGATGATCTTCGCCATTGCCAGCGTTACTGAAGCCATGACGATGCAATTTATCAGGACACCATCAAAGAACACCTTAAATATTCTCAAAATAGAAGTAGCCCTGGAGGGCGAGTATCGTTTGGCCACAAACTCAATGTCAGTCATTATTTCTGTTCTGCGCCAAAGCCTTGCGAAGAAAAATACCGTGGCGGTCTGACCTATCGCTGCCGACAGCCAGAACCAATGACCATAAATTCCTGTTTGACGCGAAATGCCGGCAACTACAAGAGGAGTATCAGACGAAAATGTTGTTGCCAGTATTGATGTTCCTGCTACGAACCAAGGCAGCGTTCGTCCGGCAACAAAATAATTCGTCGTACTGGCGGCAGCCCTTTTAGTAAAGTAAAGACCTATACCGATTGCGGCCAGGATATAGACACTAACAATAATCCAATCCAATAGAACCATAAATGCCTAACAACACAATGCAATGGTCTCAACCTTGTCATCATAGCGGCTTCTCACTTGCGCGAATCGCTAATTTAGTCTTGCCAATTCCAGTTTGATCCGAAGATGCCTTTCATGCGCCAACTGACTGAATCTTCCTCGGAATTTATCTCAAAAATGCCAATGTCTATATCTTTCGGCTCGGAAAAAAAACGTGGCCAAATCTTTTCAAAGCAGTCAATTGCACGTGCTGTGTTACCGGAAAATACAGCTACGTATTTTTCCTGGTTTGAAGGATTAGGGTAAACTAGCACAAATCCTATGTTGTCTCCGGAGTACTTCATGTTTTGAGCGAACACACTGCTGCTATCTACCTGTCCACCCGAATAACCTCGTCCACCTTGTCATTAAAGTACTTACGTAAACTTGCTTCGTGCAACTAATTGCATGATCCTGGCAGCATGAACACGATAAAAAACCTTATAACGAACCTATATCATCATCTTGTTTGTGCTTGTGAAATGCTTCGCTACGGCCTGAGTTTCCTGCGGGCCATCCTTTGTTCCAGGGCGGTACTGGCGGCCAGGCTGCTGGCAGCAGAGAGCCAACTATCTGTCTGTAAGCAGCGAATCCTGGAGAAAAAGGACCCTCGCCCAAGATTTACTGCAAGTTTTCGCCTCTTATGGGTGCTTCTCTCAAAGTTCCTGGATGAGTGGGAAGATCTTGCTCATCTTATGCAACCTCCTACAGTAAAGAAATGGCACACCACGGCTTCCAGGTATTTCTGGCGATGGAAGTCGCGCAGAAAAGGCGGGCGACCTCCGATTTCCAAGGAGATGCGGGACCTGATTTACAGGCTAAGTAAAGAGAATCCCTTGTGGAGCGCTGAAAGGATTCGTGATACGCTTCTGCTTCTCAACTACGACCCACCATGCGACGACACAATCGGCAAATACATGTATAAGCCCCGAAAACCTCGCAAGAGATCAACTACATGGCTACCATTTCTGCTCAACCACATAGATATATCTTGGGCAATCGACTTCTTCACAATTACGACTATCAACTTCACCACATGGTATGTTTTCCTTGTTTTTGACCATGGCCGACGCAAAGTTGTACACTTTGCGATAACAAGAAATCCATTTATGAATTGGGTTAGCCAGCAACTGCGTGAATCTATGCCGTTTGGCGTGCAACCAAAGTATCTGTTCCGTGACAATGATGGGATCTATGGCGACGGCGTACGAGCTTTTCTGGAGAGCTGTGGCATAACGGAAGTTCGCACAGCATACCGAAGTCCTTGGCAAAATCCATTCGTAGAGAGATTCATCGGAACGCTACGGCGAGAGATGCTCGATCATGTGATAGTGTTTAGTCAGAGTCATCTGGAACGGCTGCTTAGAGAATACACCGAAGAGTACTATCACGTGGCCCGGCCACATCAAGGCCTCGCTGGTGACACGCCTGTCTTACAAACGAAACAACCACAAATATTAGGCCCAAGCAAACTTATTTCTATTCCCGTTCTCGGAGGTTTGCATCACAGGTATGTACGCCTAGCTGCGTAGATTTGGATGAGTTTTCTGACAGTCATATCACAGTTGCCTGCCGATTCCCCAGCCTGTTGTGCAGAAAGGCTCTTGCTAATCCATTTGGCGGGATTGGCATGGTTAACAAATCAGAAAGTTCATTAGTCTTGGCTTCAACTTCTCATCAGGATAGGGTTTTTCGGAGGGACAGGGGTACCCTTTGCTCTACAATTTTGATTCGGATGAGTTTTTGTATCCTACGCCACTATTGACATTCTGATTAATTATTTTTTGGAATTCAAACCACAAAGCAGTCAGGTGATATTTACTTAAGATCATATTTTATCATATTTCTCTTTTGGACAAATTTACCATTAGATGCATCAAACTCATCAAACCTGATTATCCAGTAAAAAGTTTTCATACCATCCTGGTGCTTGTCTATCAAGTATTTGCCTGTCCAACCAAGTGGACGGGGAACATCTGGCTCCTGAGTCATTGTATTTACTTGAGAACCTGTTGTATAGGTAGCTACAAATCTTTTGCCTGAATCATACTCACTGCCTGTCAGTCCGGGGCCGGTATAAACATATTTGTCTTTTGGGTGGCTCCAGATTGAACCAGCGGGAATAGGGTCAGTCCAGTAATCTTCCGGAGCATAGACTGTTAGGGTATTTCCATCCGCTACAACATGGGCCGGAGCATATTTTGGTTGTGATGACGGGGTGTATATCTTCAGTGCCGGATCGCCAATTAGTATCTCACCATATATCTCATAGTAGTTATTATTGTTTGCAATCATAGTATGCAATTCATAAAGACGTGCCTGGCCAAGTGTTGCTCCATTATATAGAATCGCGTTCCAGAAATTATCTCTGCCTATGTCTTTGGAGGCAGGTGTTCCCCGTTGCCAGGCATCGAAGCATATTATCCCCTGACGTACCATTGCCACCAAAACCGAGTTGGTAAATTCTCCGCCTACCTCGTCAATACCACCTACATGACAACCGCCGGCATTGACTACACATGGTGCGAGTAAATTAGATGTTTTAGTGTTAATTTCCGAGAACCCTCCATTGCCACCGTGATCATCCTGTACAAAATTGCCATATCGGGTCAAATCACGCTTATCTTCCGGCAAAGCAATAGCAGATGGGTGACTCCACCAATCAACATCGAAAGCACAGTTTTCGAAATTTCGGGGCACAGAAAACAACCGTTCATTAAATGCGCCGAGTTCGCACATATTGTCGGCCCAGTTATCCGGGTCGCCAATCAAATCATCATATGTAATAGATCTTGTACCGAACAAAGTAGTAATACAAACATTTTCACCAAGAACACGTCCAACCGCAACTTCAAAAAATGGATCACTATCTATATTAGAAAACATCATGTCTGTAATATTGTAAGAATAGTCGCCAAACACCTGGGGTCTGGCCGTAGCAATTCCACTCGGAAACGCATCTATCAAACCTACGACGGCCAGATATTTGGGATGATGACCTATAATAGTGTAATAGTCATTCAGGTTCTCATTTATCTCCTGATAGCAGGGGTAAGTAAATTTAAGGTTGCCAGGCGTGAAATATTCTTTCACTTCAGATACTATTGAATATCTTCTCCCGTTGAGAGTGATAATATCTGAATTCTTGAAAAATTCACCCGTATCTCCATAATTATCATTATGGTTCAAATCAATGTTCACACTCTGAAAAGAACTCGTATTGCTGATCGCGAAATTATACGTACCGTTATTAAGAGTGAATGAGCCGGTATGCCATTTGCCGTCTTTACTGTCAGCCGCACCAGATGGTTGTTTATTTGTTATATTGTCATACCAGAATGGATGAAGGATATCAGCATCAAATGACAACGGTGCTACCGCGCCATTTCTTGCTGTCGCCAACAATGGAGCACACAAGGATGATTTTGGGGCATATCCAAATGTCCTGTCCTTTGCATTGCAAGTAGCTATGTAATCTACAGGTAACCCATTATTTTTCATCCAGGTCAGCACTTCTTTTGCGTCATTCAGTGAGGTGCTCGATACTCCCACCCGTGAAAGTTGACTGGTTACGGTAGAATTACTGCCAACCAGTAATGCCGAACCGGCCCCCAGGGACCTGATGCAACTTTGAATCTGTTTTGAGAGTCCTGCACTTGCATCAAAGAAGAACAAGGGCGTCTCCAATCGCCCTGCCAAAGCTGAAGCAGCCAGCCCGTTCGCATAATCATCGTCGCCACAGACAACAATCTGATTTGAGGTTCCCCAGAATCGTGCTAACTCACAGCAAACATCGTCAAGCGATGAAACCCTAATTCGGGTAATGCCGGCATAATCCTGCAAACGATGCAGGCTCATATTTTTGATTTCTTTTTCCGGCAGGATACTGTCATAGGCGCGAACTTCTTTTATGACGCCCCTGAAGTAATTATCCGTGCCTTTATAAACACCGATCTTGAGATTAGCTGAACTTTCGGTGTTTATTGGAGTAGAAGCCAAATCAATGATCATTCCTTCACCCTTGTTATACAATGAAGTGATTTCAGACGAAGTCAAGGCCTTATCCCATACAGCACATTCATCTATACAGCCATCAATAAAGCATTCAATTCCTCCCTGATAACCACCACAACCAAAACGCAGGTCTTGTGCTTCGGGCAAAACCACAGCAGTCACATTTTTCGAATTTTTCAATTCGCCGTTAAGATATATTTTTGCTGTCTTATTAGGTAAATCATATGTGGCGGCAACATGAACCCATTGATTTGCCGGCACGGGAGCGCCTGTGCTAACATTATCACCTTTACGGAAAGCATAATTCCAGATGAAAATTAATTCATCAGATTCATCCCATCGCCTGAGTTCCCAACCCTGTGAATAAACGTGCCCTACGGAAGCAAATACTTCGTTACCAGGTGTATCTTTATTATGACCTGTTTCTATCCAGAAACTAACACTGAATTCATCAGTGAATATTTCATTAAAGAAAGGCCGGTTCCCTATCTCCACCCAGTCTTGATCCGCTCTTTTGAGTTTTACACAATTTCCTATTTTCCCACTGACAAACTCGGGAGTGTAGGCGTAACCTTGAGCGTCATTAGTCTTAAGCGAACCGTCATTGCCCCACGGAGAACTGTCAACCGTATGTAAACCACTTGATTCTTCAAATCGCCAATAACCTTTGAGTCCTATACTCAAACTGCTTGCACTCGCGTCATATACTTTACTGATTTCTTCCCTTATACCATCTACATACAACTTGATCCCCGCAATATTTGAATTAGATTTGCCCATAGTAGCAGCAACATGATGCCATAGACTATCTCTCAGGTTAGTCTTTCCGGTAATATAGGCATTTCCGATGTCAACGCATAAATAACCGTTATCATCAACCTTCATGATCCATCTTTTTCCAGAACCGTTTCCGCCCCAGCTAAGAATCTCTCCGCCGTCTCCCGAATTCATTTTAACCCATGCCGCAACTGTTCGCGAGTTTGAACCGGTGATGCCTTTGTATCCGCTAATCTCTACATAATCATCAGTACCGTCAAAAGTTAAGTCACTGCCAGACCAGGTTGCTCCATTTATTGTACCACTGCGGCCATATTGGGAATTGTCATGTACAGTTGCACTGCAGGCCTCTGTTAATTCCCAATGACCTTGTGACCATTCGTCTTCTTCTCCAAGCATATAGATATAGTCAGGGGAATATCGATTTAGATAATTGTCTTTTACATATTCGTTCATTATGCCAAAACAATCTAAAGCGATTACCGAGGCATTGTGTGGAGATTGATTAATTTTGTTGCCAGCGGGAATGGCTGCCATATAGGCAAATTCACTCCAGCTTTGTGCGTTGCTTACGGGCACTAATATCGTGTTTTTAGTGCCGTACTCAAGAGAATCCAGTGGTTTACGACTACTATCTGCTTTAGTGCCAGGACATCCAGACAATATAATAACGGTTTCAATTATCAACGGCACAGATAAATATTTTTTCATTTCAGTTTCCTTTACTTGAGACTTCCCATTTAACTTTTCAAATCCACTAATTTCGGTTAAAAACTTTCTAAAACAACTACAATAGCATTATATTGAGGGATTACAATACATCCTCGCCAGCTTACTCGCCACAAGCTCACCTTATTTTACCAGGCCACCTTTTGTCTGGCTGTAAAAACTGCTATTTCCGACAGTTCGATGTTCATTGTTTAAGCTTCGACAAAGCTGACCGCAATTGTCGATAGGTCTCCCGGTTGGGCAGTTTGCTCTCTTGCAGGGTCATGGCATATTTCCCGCCTTTGCGGTTTACACCCTTTTTTTTTGGGGGGGGGGGGTAAAGTTGCAGGAATAGCACAGCCATGCCGTCCGCCCGCCGGAGCTGATAAACCTGGAGGGTATCATCCTCTGTTTTAGTATGAAACAGCCCGACCATTGGCCGGCCAGTATGTATTCCAACTCCGATTTCGAACTTGTGATGGCTCTGCACTTCGGGGAATTCACGTCGCCAACAAGGTAGCCAGTCTGCTGCAAGGTTCTTGAAATCTTCTGCCATGCAAAGGCCTGCTTCGACTGCCTGTTTAATCGCATTCAACACTTTTATATCCACTTCATCCTCGATTTTTTGATGCCATCGAAGTTACCATACAAAGCAATCATCCCATCCCCCGCGAATATATCTAAAGTTCCTTGGGTCTTATTGATAATCAACCACCAAGAGTTTCCCTAAGCTTTGAAAATTTGTTTTGCGTTTGGATTTGGCTTAGCAATGTTGCATCCATTTGGTTCTTACGCTTATTCTTAGACCTTCCGAACGCCCATAACGAACGAATAAGTAATGCACGGGTCACACTGCTACCGGTTAATTTGACCTTTTTTATGTTTGGCAGACGTACCAAATTTCGTTGCATGGGGCTGGCGATTAGACTCCGTCCCCGTCGGGGGTCATATTCAGGCCGATTCGGACTTCCGGTGACGTACCCCAAGCCAAATAATTTACCCATTCCATTGAAAAAGGCGGTTCCGGTTGGAAAATGTTGATTGTTTTTAACGAAAAACTTGCCAAAATTGTGGAGACACCAGAAAATCGGGATCAGATGATATGATTTCTCTTGACATAAAAAGCTACTTTGAGTGGTATACTGTTGGTTCTCAAAGGTTCAAAATAAGTGCGGGATTCGAACCTTTTGAAGTGCAGCGGAATCAGCAAATCCTTCTGGTTCATCACGCGACATCGATTCCCTCGCTTTGCGCATTAAGTAGAATTCCCCTGTTCTTCTCTTAGTTACACCCTTTCCTCAACCTCTCACCTTATTCAGCCATTTGAGATTCGCTTTCAGTTGCCCCAGCACTTTACTCATATCAGGAACGGGCCAGACCAACCGTCCCAGTTCCTTCTCCCAGTAGCCTGAAAGGATTCCCTCAAGGTCAGGAGGAAACATGCCTTGAAGTCCGTTCCATTGTGTTCCCTTTGCCTTCAGCTTTTCGACAAAGAGCCGGGCAAGCTCAGACTGGTCAATTTTGTGCTCTGACATCCTCCATATGTCATAGTAGTCTCGAACCTTGTTTCGCTCCACCAGAGCACGAAGCTTCTGAGCGAATATCTCTTCGAGGCTTTCTACTCTTACCTTGAAATCAGGATAATCTGAATACGAGCGAGACAGCGGCTTCCGCAGAACCTTCGCTATGGGCGGATCCAGCGTCACGTCCACCTTAAGCCAGTTCTTGCCGAGTGGACCTGAGTACTGGATTTTCAACTGAAAGTATCCCGGGTTGGAATGTTTGCTTTTGATGGTCAAGCCTATCCCACTTTTAGCTGTAACCTCGCTCAGCGCTTCCGGGACTTGCTCTGGCAATTCATCCCATCTTTCTGGTCCGATGGCAAAGTCCAAGTCTTCCGAGAGGCGCCAGGTCTTTGGGAAGTACACTTTGGCCAGGGCCGTGCCCCCCTTAAACACAAGACCGGGAACCCGGGTCAGACCAAAGAGGACCCAGCCCAGCACGTAGTCTTTCTCTATCATCATCAACGGCAAACGCCGTTCCCTGGCTCTCGCAAGCAACTCACGTCTGTCAATCAATATCTCCACCCCCGCGGATCCAGCCGGTAGTTTATCAGTAAGTTCCACTTGCTGTTATGCTTTCCTGTTTTCGGAGACAGTGGGTCAAGCCTGGGGAACCCTGTAGAGGGCTTGTAGCCTTCAAACAGTTTCTCATAATTCGAGAGCAAACCCGTTTCTTCCAGCACATGACCAAGTCTCTTTATGATCGTACGGTTGCCCATACGCTGTGCATATTCGACCATACGTTTCAGGTTGATTTCCTCATGGGAAAAGTAAACTGCACGTGCTATCTGGTCGATGCCACCGCAGTGCTCAGGGTGGTCAAGACAATCAGCAACGGTCTTTTCAGGGTCGGATATCCGGACGATGTGGTCTTCTATCTCGACCTGCTGCCATCCGAAGAACTTTCTGTCTGTAAGCTTGACGAAGTAGTACTCAGCATCAAGCACCTGCACGGGATGTTTCGTCTTTGTTGTGGCTATAAAGCTCGTGCGTGGGATCTGGTCTGTCAGCCCATGGTGGTTCAATGCCGACCAGTACCCTATGTAATAGGGTTCCACAAGCATGGATGCGACCACGAAGTTATGTACCACAAAGGCGTCCGAACCCTTCACACCTACTTCCAATGGAACCATGGCATAAAGGCCTCGCTTCAGGGGAAGAACCCACTTTTTTATGGCGAGCCTGTGCACGATCTTCTTTGCACCTGAGCCTACCAGACGTGAGGCATCTTCGATGGTAAAGATTGCTTTTCGTTCCTCTGCGAGTGATTTAACCAGAAAGGCCTCTTTTTCGCCTAATGTACTCTTATATTTATTTGCAGAAAGTTCCATCTCAGGTCACCTATTGCAACATTATATAATTGACATACAGGTATTTATATCTGCCCTCTCAATCCAAGTCAATCCTTTCTTTTCAACAGCGATTGCAAGAGAAGCACTATGATCATCTTCAGGCTCAACAACTCGACTATGTGAGAAAAAAGCTTCTGCCACTAACCGCTTTGGTGCGAGCGATTTTCGACAAGTTTCGAGATTCGTATCTTCTGGCGAGATGTTGTATCTTTTCCAAAAGTCGTATCTACAACGCATTAATATATGCTAATTTAGGGTGTATTTTCAGCCAAGGAGGGATTTTCCCAAGAATTCACACACGAACTGTGACAGTTGAGACTAGTCAGTCCCGAAATACACAAAAATTAATCAGTTTTTTCAACGCATCTTTATCAACATCGGGGCCATAAGCTGCGCTTTCAATGATAGACAAGATGGGCGTTAAGGTGTGGCTATATCAAACCTGACAATGGCAGTTGCCTGCTTTGTAGACGTGAGCGAACAAATGAGTTCTTGAAGACTCGCTTCTTGTGGCCGTAATTTTTCTGGGATCTACTTGGTCCGAGCAAAATAGTTTCAACTATGACCGTGTTTAAAAGTCAAAGAGGTTGGTTTGAAGTACCTGTATTACCGAATGGAGGTGTATCATGAAGGTACAGAAAGTGAAGATGTTGGTGGTTGCCAAGTTGTTTATGGTTTTTCTTACAATGTCAGTTGGGTGCAAAAATGTGAGCGACAAGTATATGTCAGGTGATTCCATTGTTTTGCAACCAACCAACATCCAGGCAGACAACGAGTCCGAGCAGGGAGACACTCAGACTAGAATCATTAATGAGATCTGGAACGCAATAGAGCGAAGAAGGCATGAAGAGGCGATAGGCAAAGTGGATTTGTTGCTTAGCTCACGGGACTGCGACGAAGACACCAAAGCAACCATGTTGTTTTTGAAGGCAGACTCGCTCAGACAACTGAGAAGATTTGAAGAAGCAGCTGAGATATTCAAACTTGTGATTGACGAGTATTCATTTAATAGGTGGATAGGCCCTCAGTATGAGATGATCCGCGTCATAGATCTATGTGAAACAGGTTTGCACTTGGTGTCTGAAAAAGATAGAAGCGGGTTTTCGGAAAGTCCAGGGGATTACACACAGTAACGTAATAGGAGCATTTTAGGTAAGGTAGTATTGCCAAGAGGATTTACTGATATCAAATTTACAATCGGAACATATGGCGCATTATGGAAGTAACAAAATTATGGGCAAAGAATTTGAAAAATTGGTTTTTGAAGCCATGAGCAAACTAACTCACCAAGATAGAGCTATTCTGTCGCTAAGATACATCGAGGGGATGTGTTTTTCTGAAATTGCTTATGTTTTTGACAGAAGCCATCTGGGGGCATACATTTCTTTATTCAAAGCCAAACGCTTTTTCAAAAAGCAACTTGCTTCAGTTGGATTCAGAAAGGGCTTTCTGCCTGCGATCAGTTTATTCGGAAAATTAACAACTGATCGCAGCACAATTGCTTCAGTGGCTAATGTGAGAGATTCACGGGTTAAATCGGATTTACACGCATCTAAAGAAAAGAGATAAACAGCAAAAGCTCGATGTTGTTTCTTCTTCATGGTCCCTTGGCTGTTAATAATAATCCAGAGCTTTATGAGTGGTTTTAAGGCACCACAGGAAAAAGGGCAGAAACAATTAGCCTTCAAGAAACGCTTGAAGCTTAGGTCTTTTGTTGTTACATCTTGAGTATCGTATTGGAAGTTATGAACAGAGGTGGATTCAAAACGTTTAGGGTGAGGGCAATGACTAATACTAACACTTATAATAAGGTAGCTGCAATTACAGCTCTGCTCTTGATTGCCGGCGTCTGCTTGGCTGAGTACGACCTGTACTGCATAGGCAGCAGCTACATTATAGACCATGAGTATATCAAATCCATGGCCGACTCTGCAGGTATCGGCCTGAAGGCCGGTCGCAGCGAGATATTTGGTAATATGCGAAGTATCCAGGAACGTTGCCAGGCCAAACCGTTGAATTCGGGCAATCCGCTCCGAGAACTATCCACTGGAACAGTCGACGTGTTGGCGATGACCGCAACGCGTCCTTGGCGCTACACCGAATCCGAGGCCGGGGCCTGCGCATACTTTAGCAAACTGCTTTTGCAGCATAACCCGGATGCCCGCATTTCCATTCATGATTACTGGACTGTTTCCCCGCCGGACAGGTCACTCTACCCGGAGCTGCACGGCTGGGATAACGTGCGGGGCATGCATTTGGGTGCGATCAAGATAATCAACCTGATGGCCAAGAAACTGAACCACAAAGTGTACATCGTCCCCGTAAGTGTGGCCGTTCAGGTGATGAGAGAAAAAATCACTGCTGGGGAACTGGAAGACTACAAACACCCCGATGATTTGATGAGTGACAGTATCCATCTCAGTGAAATGGGTCGTTATATTCAGGCCTGCCTTACATTCTGCGGCGCTTACCAGTATGATGTCCGTAAACTACCGGGCGATGTAGTCGGTGGCAGGAACCAAAGCAGGCTGAAGTTCAACCCCAACGATGCAACGATTATCCACCAGGTGGTTTACGAGACTGTACGGAATACACCCTATTCGGGGTGGTATAAGAATGAACCGGATAGCCTCGATGCTTATATGATACATTTGCAGAAAGGCCTGAAGAACTGGGAGTCCTTCGACAAGATGTACCCGGCTTCCGGCACCGGCGCGTTCACAGGCGACAACGGAATTCAATGGAATTACACCAATGTTAGCTCCGGTAAAGATGGTGAGACCTTGACCGACGCCTTCATCATTATGCGTCGTGGCTCATCGCTCTCGGCAACTATCCCAGGTGGTATCTGCGACCTGCATTTTGCTATGTACAAAAATGCTGAAATTGAAATCAAGGTTGACGGCAAATCGATGGGAACATTCAAACCCGTACGGGAGGGTGGTTGGAATAACCATTATTTCAAGATTAAGGATTTGAACAAGACGGGAAACGTGACAGTTGAGTTTACCTGCCGGAGCCATAAAGCCATCATGGATAACATTTCGTGGACTGCCCCTAAGTAGCTACTCTATCCAACATATGGGAGCACTGGCTTAAGTTAGCATATCGTTCTCACAAGTAATTTGGCTAAAACGGCTTTGCTTATAACCTACTCCCACCCTGTTATGAGTTGTCAAAAGGCAAATAAATACCATTTCTGGACGGAAGCAGGACGCTTGAGCATAGGCCCCGTCATGCGAGGTAGTGTCGTTGTCATAGGGACCAGAAACAAGCAGAGCTATTTCTCGCTCAATAGGAATAAAAAGACCCAGTTGATTTACCTGGGAAAAAGAAGGCGTGCAAGAGCAAAGGAATACTCAGACAACTATAAGAAGCTTCGTGCTATCGTTGAGGAAATGACTATGATCAACATGATATTGTTGAAGAAGAACGCCTGCCTTTAGCACGTGAGAAGGCAGTGAGAACTTGTGACTGTCGTGATAGTAGCATTCATAGTTGAGGCAACGGGAAAGAATAATTGTCGCTGATCAAATGACAAATTCTTGCGGTGGCTAACGAACAATAGAAGCTAAAGAAATACATAGGCGGAACCATCGTGAGTCCAAGCTCAAAAGGTGCTGGCCAATAGTAAACATAACTTCATACATTCACTGTAGAACAAAAAATGTTCTCAGTTGCGCTTGCTTCCTCAGTGAGGTAAGCTGGTTCGGCTGTTCCCCATAGCTTGTTTCACCTCCTTGGCATTTTTTGTGCTAACTTCAAGTATAAGTTCTTCGGACCACCGGAAAATTTGCTCAGCCTCCAGGCATCTAACAATTAATTATGGCCAGGTTACGACACCTAAAAATGAATGGTGCGAAACTTTCCTGATTTTAGCAGAAACCAGCTAAAAATTCTAAGTCTCTCGCAGCTATTGGTTCATAACTAACAAAGGGCTCTCCGTACTTACTCCCAATGCATTGTCCGAAATACCGGCACGTAACTTCAACCCTCTCAAGCGGAGAAACAGGATTTGCAGGGGATGTATTTTCGATTTGGCTCTGGTAAGCTTGAATTGCTTTGACTTTTTTGTCCCACTCGTTTGTTACATCAACAATAAACGATGGCTTATCGTGTTCCCGTCTGTGAGTGGAATAATAGCCATACTGTCTGGGTATCCAGTGCGGAGTTCCTTTCATATTTGTTTTATGAAACTTCGCTTCAAAACGGGCCCCTTGTACCAGCTTTGCCGCCTCAGTGTGGTCAGGGTGGTAGTCTGGCATTGCCGGCCCGAATATCAAATCCGGCTGATTCAATCTGATAACCTCTGCCAGTTTTCTTCTGTTTTCAAGATTTGCTTGCAGGTATCGGTTTGGCATCTCCAGGCACATCCGGTTCTCTATGCCCAGAATGTGATTTGCATTTTCTGTTTCTTTTTGTCGCAGTTCCTTCGATCCGCAAGGAGTCGGTTCTCCATCAGTCAAATCCACGATAACAACATCCCAACCGTACTCTATCATCTTTGCTATTGTGCCACCCATTGCCAACTCTGCATCGTCTGGATGAGCAGCAACAATCATAGCTCTTTTCATTCCGTTCTTTCCCTTCATACGACATAGCAAGTCAAAGTTCACCACTTATTATACAGCCCTTTGGCTTTGGTGCGTACAGCGGATCGAAGCAATTCGTTATTATGGCTCCGTAAAGGTTAGTGATTTGGCCAGTTTGCGAAGTTTATTCTCCGGAAACAAGCCAAAGAAATATTCGCGGTAGTTGCAAACTTTTTGCGAGATTGTGTTCTTTTCGAGTTCCCCGATTTTCGTTTCTAACGTTTTGGCAGTGTCTTTTGTATACTCAGATAGACTCTCATTGATTCTAAAAAGCGAACTCCACACCGACTTTCTCACGCTGCTTGGCTGAGAGCGGTCTTTAGCTCGTGCGATTGTTTCCCTTTTTACTTGAAGTAGAGACGCCACTGGTTCTTCCTTAAGCATTGATTCGTCTATGTGCCTTTCCGGATTATGCTTGATATTATGGAGTTCATGCTTTAACTGCGAGATATTATCCTTGGGAAAAGCGACATTATTCGGCACAGACAGTATCACCGTAGAGGTTGCAATGCCGAATCTTAGCGGTTCCATTCCGTAATATTCTTCTATTAAGTAGTCCGTTACAGGCTCATATAAGGCTCCTCCGAAGCCGTGCACAAACCAATCAGCCAGAAATAGTCGAGCGAACAAGGTCAAAGAAACAGCTTTGGGCCGCAAACGATAGTTGGGTTGCTGTAACATATTTTTCAATTGATCGGCTTTACCACTCAGACTGGCTGAATCCAGATTGCCTAAGGCAGCAGAAGCAGTACCAATTTTAATTTCATCAGTTTTTTTGGGCATCACATATAACGATGTGCGTTTACCGTTGGGCAGGAGCAGCCAAAAGGGCAGTTCGGTTAAACCTCCGATTTTATCAAGTTTCAAACGCTGTACAATGTCTCGCTGATTATTCTCCAACCCATTAATTTGTTTTGTGACTGCGTTGTTGTATGTAGCAGCAAAACTGGCGCTGTCCAGCATTATGGAGATAACAAAATTAATAAATGAATCACTCTCCGAAAGCTTCGATACCGGAAGATACATTATGCTGAGCCCCAGGGCAACATTCAGCACAGATTGAAAATACGTGATCAGTTCTGCAATGTTATTGAAGTGTGAGATTTTGTTGTCTTTAAGGACCACGCATTCTGACCAGATATCACTGCAGATTTGTCCTGGACGTGCGTTAATGATAGCATCGATGAAGGTCCTTATATGTGTTTCCTGTGGTAAACGCCGAAATTCAAGCGGGATTGCTTTTTGCTTCAGTTCGATTTCAGCTTTTTCAGAACACCAAGTCCCATCCGTGTTCTGTCTCGGCAATACCATGGCCGTATCACAAATATCGTGGTCTAATACCAGGTGTAGACTGCTACCATTGACAGCTTCTGCAAACTTACACGTAGTTAAGTTTTTGGCCCATATGCCGCAGTGGTGCCAGATAGCCTGGTGCCCCGTGGCTATGATGTTCCCGGAAATATTATTTGGGCAGACATTGACAATTCTCAGCGTATAGTTTCGGGCTATGTTGAAAAGCTCCCCGCGTGATTTTAGCCTGTTCGGCACATTTTCGGCGATGAGTTTATTCTCAGCCAGCAGCGAAGGCCACTTTGATGGTTCAGGGTTCACAAAGATAATGTTTTTCTCTTTGGGAATGGAAAGTTTTTGTAGTGTTTCGGCCAACATTATATCCAAGCTCTCTTTCGATTATCTCTATATAATAACCTAAACGCTTTTGCGGGTCTTCAAGAATACCACAGAACTTCCTTTTGGGATCATGATATATCAGGGGGACGGAAATTTCACGTATTCTTAGACCCGCTTGACTTGCCTGAATCCACAACTGAAGCGGTAATCCGTAACCCTTTTCGGTGAGCTTAAGCTCGAAAATAGCCCTGGTTCTGTAAGCCTTAAAGCCGCAAAAAGCATCTGTAATTTTAATGGCCAGATTCTGATTGAGTATATTGGTGATTCTTCTGTTTATGGCAACTCTGTCTGCAGGTGGAGGTGCCGAACCCAAATTTATTCTGTGCAAATACCTGGAGCCGCTTATAATATCAGCATCATCCTTTTCTATTTCAGAGTAAAAACAAGGTATATACGATGGTTCGTGCTGATGGTCACAGTCAATAGTTATGACCCAATCGAATTTGTGGTAGTAAGCAAAATTGAAAGCGTCGGTTAAACTTTGGCCATATCCTGCATTCGTCTTGCGTGAGATAACCTCAATATAAGTGTGTTTTTTGAGTACGTCGGATGTGCCATCTGTGCTGCCATCGTCCACCACTAATATATTGTCCGAATACCCGTTGACTGCACGCAACACATTGTCTACATATTTGAATTCATTGAAGACCGGTATCGCGACCAAGATGGCCGCTGTATTCCGGCGGCTATTTAACATCTTTGGATTCTGTGTCGAGTGTTTGATTACTCTCATCTTCTTTCACTTCCTCCAGGGCTTTTTTGCTGACCTCTTCAAGATCGCCAAAGTCCTCGCTTTTCATAATGGTTGTTGTGATAAACAAATATGTTGTTATATATTGTTTTCTTATAACCGTATTTCTAAACACCAGTCCAACCAGAGGTATATCTCCCAAAAGCGGTACCTTATCAACACTTTCACTCTCACTTGATGCTTGAATTCCTCCCACGACTATCGTAGAGCCGTCAGGTATAGTAGCCTCGCTCTGGATATTGCTTGTGCTTCTGGCCGGCGGCAGTTCAGGATCAGCTTGTTCGCCAAAAGAATTAAGAGTAATCTGGTATTCTACACGAAGATAGTTACTTTCACTGATATGTGGAGTAATGGCAAACTGTGTACCAGCAGTCACATACTCACCAAAAGAAGTCGTGGTTGTAGTTTCGCCTTGATTTGTTTGTCTCGTCGGTTCTTCGGAAATACTTTGGATTGCCCCCACAGCATTGTCATTTACCAAGATCTGCGGTGCAGACTCTATCCTCACGTTGTCGTTTCCTTGGAGGGCTTTTAGTATCGCCTGAACCTTGTTGGGTTGAAGAACAGCGGCTGTTCCTCCGGGGCTGACTATTATCTCACGTGCACCCGTAGCAGGATTAATACTGGCCAGACCGAAAGTCGTGAAAGCAAGGACGTCTCCATCCATACGGTCCAGCTCTATCCCCAGGTCCAGGTCATCATTATTAGTGACTTCAATAATCATTGCCTTTATGAGTACCTGTTTTCGGCGCTTATCTAGTTCTTCAATGAGCTTTTCCAGCTCACGATGTTGTCTTGCAGTGGCCTGTACGACTATCGAGTTGGTGGTCTTGCTCACGGCAACTCTAGCCTCGATTTGAGGGATGAATTCCTCAGTCTCTTGCAGGTCAAACGAATCCGGTGCTTGCGGACGACTTTCGGAAGGTTCTTTGGTAAACTTTGGCTCCCCGGGTTTTTCTTTTTGCTTATCCTCCCTTCTTATCATTTCCCGAACTACAACTGCAACTTCATCGACGTCTGCGTTTTCAAGTTTGTAAATCCTTATAATACCTGCTTCGTACGTAGTGGCCACATCGATACTCTCAACAATGCTCGTCATGACCCTGTGTACAGAAGGTGGTCCCGTTAGGAGAATCGAGTTAGTTTTTTCAATAAGTGTGATGCCACCTCGTCTGGTGTCTTCTCGCCTGCTCTGTCCATCGGACCTGCCATACATACCGGATCTGGAGGGAATATCCAGAATTCGCTCCAATCCATTATAGATTTCTGCTGCATCCACATAAGTAAAGTGATAGCTCTTTGTGGTAGGCTCTACGTAGGTATCGAGCCTTTCGACGAGTTTCTTTATCTCTTCGATATCGCTTTGGAATGCCTTGACTATCAACTGATTAGTCCGACCAATGGGGTAAACTCCCACTCCTGACTGCGGAGTGAACAGTGCGTCCTCTTTTGGGGTATCGGGCCTGGTTATTCGTTCACTTGACTGGTCTGAGGTTCCTTTTTCTTTCGGCATATTTTTCGGATTACCCTTAGTGTCTTCGTCCAGGAACAGTTTCTGGAGAGTTTCAGCGAGCAACTCGGCATCCATGTACTTCAGAGCAAGAACCTCGAGTACCATTTCTGCTTCTGCTGGAATGTCCAATCTTTCTATTATGTCGACAATTGTCTCAAGGTTGGCCTCACTTTCAAATAAAACAATCGTATTTGTTTGAGTGTGTACAACACTTTTCCCAAGCTTGCTCAGGAATGGTTTGATAACAGCTGTGATTGACTCGGCGCTAACGTGCTTTAGAGAGACAATCTTCTTTGCAAGGCCGTAAAATTGCATATATTCGTCGTATGTCATGACAGTGATAATGTCTCTTTCCCTGTGATAGACAAAGCCGGCCAGTGTAACGACTGTCTCAAGCAGCTCTTTTGCAGTTATAGCCTTTGCCCACAGACTAATCTTGGCCCTGCTTACCTCTGCAGTGGGGAAAATACTCCATCCCGTTGCATCGCTTATGATTTGAAAGGCCATAGAAATTTCATTATTAGTAAATTCTATCTGTGGAATAACAGGACTTTGGTCTATTACGATCTGCTGTGTAGATGGCGTATTTGGTTCGCTGGATCCAAATGGGTCGAAATCAACCTTTACTGGATCTTTACTCACAATCGGAGATGCAACTGACAATATGACAGCCAAAAAAAAGCCGGCGTTCTTGACGGTAAAAATGTTTGACATAACCACACTCCTTTTAAAGACTTAAGATTTGTCTGTGACCCACAATTGTTATTATAATGCTCTTTTCGTTTATATTCAGGACCGTAAAAAGGTCATTGACTGAATCTCCGACTTTGCATTTCTTCAGGCCGATACCTTTAATACTGACATAGGCTACTGGCTCGCCATTAAGTTCCATAATACACTGTAGCTTCAGTTGGGATTTAATTCTTTCTATAGTTTTGTCAGCCATCGGCTTATCACGTAGTGGTGTCTCTGATTTGAAAAGCCCTGATCTAATAATTTTCGTAATCTCCTGGAAGCCCGTAGGTTTCGCCTGTACAATTTCGGACAGGTTGGTGGTGGCTATTGGGTTTATAGTGGAAGTATTGACCGTGTTATTGTTTGACTGTAGTGGAATCACTAACTCCGACACAAGGATGCCTGTTAAGGCAATAATGCCTCCCACCAGTGCTATTTGTACCAGTCGCCACACATCGCATTTATTCAAAAGTCGATTTATTTTCTTCTTCGGCATTCAATAAACCTATGTTTCTGGTTGCGCTACAACTTTGGTTACCAGAAAAGACGCCTGGATGTTGTCAACAATTTCCCGAACCTTAATGTCAAACTGCTCTATTTTTATGGGATTAGGGTATGTTTCAACAGAAAGGATAAAGTTGAGAATTTCTCTTACATGGCCAGACATTTCGATTTTGACTGACAACCGCCTATAAAACTCTTCGCTGATGATGGGAAGTATTTTTATCGTCTTAGTCCTTACGTTCAATTTCGAATATAGATCGCTGAGCTCACGAGTAAACAGGGATATTTCTTGCTGGTCAGTGCCATTGCTTGCGATAAGCGGTTCGATCTGAGAATAGATATCGTCTATTCGGTCTTTTAGGAGCAAATCCCCTTTCATTTTGGTCAGTTTCAATTGCAACTGACGCATGTGGGCGAGATGGGCTTTGCGTTCTTTTAATTGCGGCTCGATAATAACGGTAAATGCAACTGCGCCAAGAATTACACTTATGGTAATTATAGCTAACACCTTTTCGCGACTTTTTTTTGCACTGGTCATCATTGGATTAGTCGTTCTGAATATCACAATATGCTTTAAATACTACAACGCTTCCACCCGGTCGAGGGATTTGCTGAGCGTTTACGATTTGGATTCCGCTTAGTAGCTCTGCTTTGCTCACAGCATCTGTGTAGTCAAATGCAGTTGACAGTAAATCAGCCTGTCCCTTTATTTCGATAGACGCTCCGCTGGGCTTGGATACGAACTTCAGTTCGCTTATTGAGATAGCCTTTGGCGTATATCTGTAAAGCTCATCAATTACCGCAGTTATTTGGCCGCGATTCGATAGTTGTCTTTGTATCGCTTTTACACGCTGACGTTTACTATCAACGGCGCTGGCAGTCTGCTCTATTGGAGCAATTTGTGATTCGATCGTACGGGATATCCTCTCTGTACGCCAATTCATTGCCGCAAGACATGACCACGCTAATAGAACCAAGACGAAAGAGAGAGAGCCTGTAAGTAAGTATCTGAACAACAAGGCCTTTTGTTTATGCCTTTTTGCATATTGTTGGGGGAGCAGATTCGAATAGGGGAGTCTTGAATTTGCAGCCAATTCAAGCAAACCTGCGGCTTCAATGGCCTCGCAGCCAAACTTATCACCATCATTCTCGGATTTGCCGTCAACGGTATGGTAAAGGATTCTCGGATTTGGAACAGTAGAAACTCTATTAGCAACAGTACGGTCATGCAGGCAAAATAGATTCTTTACTTCTGAGACGCATTGCTCCGCACCGGCAAGCAGAAACACGGTTGTCTTTTTCAGCAAAGTAGGCAACTCTTCTCGTTGATGCAATATCTCCTGCACAATCTCGTGCGAGGATGCTGTGATATCTCGACCGGCCAAAGTCAGCTCATTTGCTTTGTGAAAATTACCGTTAATGCATGTTTGAACAGTGCAGCTGTGCTCGCTTACAAGAGCAATTATTGCCGGTTCGGAGGCGACTGTACTGGTTGTATTAAACCAGCTTTGTATTGCTAATGAGTTTAAGGTAATTCTGTGGGGTTCGATTCCAATGGCTTTATACGGTTTCAGGTGCTCATTCAGTGTGCTTAGCTTCAGAATGCAAACTAAAACATTCAACATGTTATCCTGCTCATTCAAAAGCGTGGATCCGTAAACAATTTCGTCCACCGGTAACGGGACCAGGGAGGATAGTTCAAATTCAATCATTTTTCCAGCTTCAGCCAAATCTGATGCCGGTAGAGTGAGCGGCTTTAGAATGCATGAGCTTCTCGGCACAGCTACAGCCCACTTTTTGACTGATATCTTCTTTTTATCAATTGCTTGCTTAAGCTGTTCTAACGAGTCAAACCGCACACAACGAGGTGTGCCATTGCATTTCGCACACACAATGGCATTTCCATCTTCGGCAAGACTTAATGACGCCCACTCTGTTTTAATTGTCGTTGGCTTCATTATAACAGCCTTTCCAAATATAGGATCCGGGGCTGAGACTCCGTGTATTTTACCGTCGCCATAAGGCAGCATTTGAAGGTGTTGTTTAGCCCTGCAGACGAGAATATCCGAAAATATTCAGAATTGAAACAGCAGTACTGCTTCAACAGCTCAATTTGCAGTTCTGTTAGTCCCTCAATGTTCGCAATCTCTTCCGAACTTGTGAAGCACATATCATCATCTGTCCCCAGTTGTCCATCAGGACCTGCCCGGTAAGTTAATATGAGTTCTGCTACCTCATCGTCAAGTCCCGGTAGTGCGCCCAGGATCGCTGTGTGTGTTGTATTTATGTTTACCTTGCCTTCGCCATAAACAGTAAAGGTGTCCACAAGGCCAAAATCTAATCTATTGTCTTCGTTATCGAATGGAACCTGGAACCAGCCATCCCTCTCGTTTTCATCCAAGAAAGAATTCCGGTTCAGATCTTCCCCTAAATAGATGTCGCGGGTTGCTCCTTTCAGGAAAAGCAGTTCCTTAAGGGCAACAAATGGACTATCTTTTGAAATATAAGGAAGCTCAAGCCGCTCATAATAATCCGTTTCGGCACCGTCAGGGCTGGTATCATCATCTTCGTCAATCCAATCGAGTATGCCGGCGCGACATTCTTCACTCACACAGTCAATGTTAATCCAGCTTGCTGGGTCCGATCTGTTGAGATTCAAATATCCCAGCTCATCACGAAGGCTGTATGTCAGCAATTTTCCCTCGTTCAAATCGAATTCATTGAATTGCTCAAAAAGCCCTTCTTCTTTTGCAGTACCGGTGAACTGACATATCCGGGCAATAGTCAAAGGTGAAAGTTCTTCCTGACTCAGGAGAGCTTTTATCCTTTCGATGCCGCCTAAGGCAAGATAATAGGCCTGCATTCTCTGGGCATTAGCGTAGGCCAGTCTCATTTCAATTCTGGTCCTGTAGGCCAGACCTACCGACAAAATGGTCATACTCGACAGTACAATCAGTACCAATATCAGCACACTGCCGTTCCGCCTTCGCCTGCTTTTCATGCATTTCAAAGGTAAATACATTGCTTACCCTTTATTTTGGGCTTGTACGGACTCGCACCGGACGAAAAACATCCTTCAATCATGTTAACAGCGAATCTACGGGAGGAGTTGTTGATATTCATCGGGAAAAGTTTGTGTAGATTAACAAAGTCGAGAACTGACATTTTTAAAATTGGGGGGAAATTGGGATTTTTTCAGGTTTTTTTTCTGATTTCAGGGACGAATCCTTGTTTTTGGGTTAAAAATGGGGGTTGGTGTGTTAATTCGCAGAGTTTGAGTAATATAGGCAAGAAATATGCGTCAAAAAACGTCGAAAAATTAGCAAAAATTGGCAAAAATTTCAATAAATTCGGAAAAATTCAGCTTTTTTGGCAAAAATTCATAAAAATTCACACTTTTTTAAGATTAACATTTTGTTAGTATAGGAAAGATAGGAAAGCATAAAGTATATCGGACGTTGCAGCGAGTGGGGTGGTTGAGTATATATATGGTGGGGTGGGGAGGGGCTGGTCAGGGTGGTTAGGGTAGGGGAGTTGTGTCTCGATGCTTCCGCCTTCGCTTAAGCTACGGGGGACAAGCGATGCTAGATTCTCGATGCTGGATGTTCGAATTTATTAGGGAAAATCACCGTTTTTGCGTACTGCCCCAGCCATTCGTGGCTGTCCCTAGTTTTTTCTCCCGAATATTCCTATAGAATTAATCCCTAATCGTTAATCAGGGAGTATAAATAAGTCCTTGAAATTAAACAAGTTCGAATTTTTTTCAAGTAGGACAGGTATCAACCATTTTGTCGTCGGTGATCTACTAAGAATTTAAGTCCCAGAATTACCACGAGAACCCCAATTGCAAGGACAACGATGAATAGCCATAGCCGATTGGCGGCAGTTTTGGTCTGAGCAACTGTAAAAGGCTCATTTGGCATTTTAATCATCTTTGGCACTTTTATTATCTCAGGTTCATTCGGATGCTCGTTTATATCCGTATCAGTCTGGGGGAGCGTCATTTCGTCTGTATCTTCAATAATCTCATCAATTGCCTCTGATGATATCAGATCCAGATCAAACGGATTAGCAAGTTCCATGCCAATATCTTTGTCTATGACTTGATCACCAGGTTGGATATCGATCCTAAAGAGTTCATCTGGAAGCTCGGGGTTAATTTTAACGGATTCTTCATCAACTTTGTAGTGCTTAGATTTACTAAGTTTTCCATTACGATATGTTTCCTTATGGAACTCAACGGGAAGGTATAACATGCTGTCCTGAACTTGATACTGTACGACCTTTGTTACCTTAGCGATGGATGAGAATAAATCCTTTTTTTGCAGCTCTTTATGTGGTTTTGATTCAATTCGTACCGGCAAAAAGCCATTTTCAACGCTAAAATGAATTGTCAGAGTAAAATCATATTGGTTTTCAGACGAGGAAGCGAGACGCTGTTCGATGTTAACGACAATATATTCATGCCCATCCGATTGCGAGCGCTCAACGGAGAGAATGTTGTTATATTTTGGATTGAGCTCGTCTAATTCCAGGGCGATGTACCCGCCTGCCGTTATCCAGGGACTTGGAGTGCCTGGGTTTAGGCCGGCTTTGCCTTTTGTGCCGTATCGAACAAGCCGGGGATTCTCATGACTAGCTGCTCGTTCCTGCTTTTTGTTTCTGACGTAATGTAAGTAAGTCTTGGAACCAACCACACTTTCTCGACTGTATACCTTCTCACCGCTGAATGCATAACGCCCATTTTTTTTAATCTCTCTCTTCGGACCCAGCTTGTTTTCAAAAGGGACGTTTCCTCCTAAGTAAAAGGTGCTTGTGTATTTGCAGTCAAACGAGTTCAAAATTTGCTGGTTAGCGCGGTTGTACTGAGCAATAGTGGAAAGCAATTTCAAATCGTCTTGATCAATATCGGCAAATGCACAAACACAACATAAAAGGGTTATACAGACCAATCGCCCTATTGATAGTGGTGCAACCAAATGTATTCGTTTTATTAATGACGACAGCATCTTGATTCCCCTTAATAGGTAATATTACACTACTAACAACCTAAGGATAGTCCCGATCCCCGTGATAGGGGTCGGGACTACCTTGACTAACAAGGACCTTCATTCACTTTGCACTTTGTATGCAATTTCCGGTCGTACGGCTATAGTTGCTATCGCAAATGAATTCTTCACAAGAGGGCTGTCCATCACGCAGGATTGTATACTCCCAATACTCCCCGCAATAGCCGGTAACCGCTTTCCTGGTCTTGGTATCTGGGCATGTCTTATCCTGCGCAGGTGTGCTCTGCTTTATCTCCCAGCCTTGGAACTCGCATGGTTGACTGCAGTCCATCGGCTCGCCCTCGCACGGATCCAGAGCCAGGGCTTTGGATGAATAGTGTGTAAAGCTACCTACCAGAACAGCAGTAGCGAATAGAGCAACCAAGAACGTTGTTAGATTTTTTAGTCTAAACTTTTTCATAATTATATCTCCTCTTAGTATTATAGTAATAAATCTAATACAAGTCAAATTGCATACTGACGGAGGGCCTCTACTCATTTGGTTATATATGAATATCCAATTTGCCGGAAACATTTTTCGTTATTTTTCTCCCAATGTGTTCATTAATTTACCTGAAATTTACAACTATTTTTGTTGGCAGGAAACGTATCATTCCAAGGTCATATTTTAGAATGCATAATCTATTGAATCCCAAAATGGCACCGTTATATATTGTTTTTTGAACTATCAAATTTAACTATCAATGAATAGAGATTACATTAACTATGTGTTCGATTTCTTCCGGTTTAGCTACCCTGATAATAATTGACGCTTTTAGCATGTTGAAAGTTCTTCTATTGTCCTTCTCTACATTTGATTGCGTATCCAACTTTGACACATTTAAATCAATTATATTAGGGCTGACACGAATCTGCTTCACAGATAACCATGGATCACGAACTATTATTTCTTCAATTTCCAATTTTACTTTTTTGTTTAGAGATTTGATTCGAATCGTTTTAACAGAATCTTTTCCTGCCAAATCATTAAAGATTAAAGTTTTTGGTACTACACGGATGTTGCTACGTATATTGTATGTTATAGGAATGGTCACAGTTGTGAAATCCGGATGATTGGTTGAGAATTTGACCCACCCGTTTACAGTACCTGTTTTATAGACAGGAACCATACGTATTCCAAATCGGAATACGTGAGCTTCACTCCCAGTGGGACAACGATAGATTATATCATACAAACAGGCAGTAAAGTTATCACTGGTACTGATATCGGATATTTTCAAATGTTTGTCCCAAGCATCCAGAACAAAGATTTTATGAGATGTCCTGGCGAGTGATTGTAATTCTTTTGGGGATAATTCCAAACTGATCTCTGTGGGAGAGATCCTGACTGGTTCACGTTTACTTCTCCATATGAGCTTGATTGGTACATGTGGACGCTTTGGATCGTTGGTGGCAAAAACAATTCTCTGCATTTTTGAGCCGGTCCGGAGTTTTTTAGGATCAATTCGTAGTTCTATGATTCCCTTATCCCCTGGAGCAATCTTGCTGCTAATCTTAGCCAATGAAACACAACCACAAGTCGAAGCAAAAAACTTCAATGTCAAAACGTCCGTTCCGGTATTCGTAACTGAAATAGTCCGTTTCTCAATTTTGCTATTGCGGTCAACAATGCCAAGGTCAATCAACTCTCGATCAAATTTTGCTTCAGGTTTAGCTTGGGCCGCTCCCATCAATAAAAAAACTATGAGCATAGACCCAATATGCACAAGAATTCTAATATTTCCTTTGTTATGGCTCTTTTTCCTGCTATATGGATTCATTCTTTCTATTCCTACCCGTTGACCTAATAATCATTGACAGCGTTGGTGCATCTGGTAAATGCTTTTCCCACACAGCATTTACTTTATCATCGATAATTAAAATTACCGTAGGTGTTTTAACAAACCAATCTCGATTATTGCTAAGCCTGCCAAAGATAAATTGACCTGATGCTTCTGCCTCTGATATGTGATCTTTATAAGGAGGTATTTCGATAAAAGCAAGGTTTAAATTGTCAATAGACATCATGCAAACAAGGTTCTTAATTCTTGGTATCAATTGCCTGCAATCTGAACAGCCATGATAGTAAAAGACTACAATCCATTTACCATAAGCCAGGTTGTCATTAGGTTCAATGTAACCAAGTATAGGGAAACGTTTGCCAATCCACTTCATCGGCTCGAGGACCACAAAATGACTGTTACCCGTGATGCCGCTTTCATCTATCAGAACGGCTGGTTCGTACATAGCCATAGCTATCCCGGTAGGAATACCGATGGTCAAGGCGATAACTATCACAGCAGTAAGACGCAGCCGGAAGAGCCTGACAGATCGTACTTGGCTAATATTTGGCCGAAAGATTGATAGGGCTATCACTGCGGGCAGTTCGATTGCGAAAAGGGTCATCCAGGGATTTACGTGGACCGGGCCGAAGCAGCCGCAGGATTCGGCACCGGTGATGCCCTTGTACAGCGTAATCGCTGAAAAAACGGAAAAACACAGCAATGTGGCCAGCCAGGCAGCTTTTTTGAATAGTCCGGAGAGCAGCCAGATACCGAGCGCAAGCTCAAATTCGACCGTTAGAATCAGAAACGGCCTATATGACCAGATATCGTTATTGGCAACCGGCTCGGTGAGTAACAGCCAACCCTTTAGAACCGCTGCTGTTAAAAGGGCAATTGCCAGTATCTTTACCACGATATTTGATGCCTTTTCCATATTTTGGTCTCCGACAATCAATTGTTAAATCTACCAAAAACGACTTCGTTCAGGGCTCCGAACATCAGGCCTCTACAAGTACTTGCCAAAAATCGCGAAAATGTCGGGAAGAAAATCGGATTTTTTTGAACTTTTTTCGGCTTTTTTCATAAGCTCAGCTCTCTCAATTAGTTACAGAAGAAAAAAATCTTATTTTTTCCGGGCAAAACTTAGCTAAGGCGCTAAAGATCCCTTGCAGGGAATCAAAGTACAGCACTGAAAATTAATCTCCGGCACTTTATCTGTTGCCGGCCATTTCAGCAGAACTTTCATCGCTTTCGGAGGAGTGTCTTTCGAATTATAAGACTCCATCCATAAATCTCCGGAAGGGCCGGAATTAGGGTCAGCAACCCATACCCTGAAATCGGACAAACCACCGATGACCAAATCAGAGCTTTCTTTTCCAATTACCTTCTCTCCTCCATATAGCTGCTCAAACCTCTCTAATAGGGATTCTTCTGCGTCTGGATCTCTGGTGAATGTATAGCGAACTTTGGCTATACGGGAGGATTCCAGGCTTCCTCTCCAGCAAGGCGTCAGGGTATAGAAAGTCAATTCGGTCTTTTCATTTGGTAGATATAGCAGTTCGAACGGGCGATTCTCATCCTCCGTCCCCGGCGGAAAGTAGAGACAAGACAGCTCCTGCCGCAAGGTTTCGGTCACAAGGCGAGCAGTATGATAAATTGGCCGTCTATTCTCGGCGCTTGACCAGATCAAATGCGCCTGGCGATAAGCAGTATTTACGCCGAGAAGTAATATCGACGTAATAAGCATAGCAAGCAAGATCTCCATAAGAGTAAAGCCTTTGCATCGCCTCAGGTTATTGTCACCAATGCTGTTCATGCTTAGTAATTACTTTCTTTCTGTAAATGACTTCATCTGAACCAAAGAAAATAGCTCGTACTGCTGCTGACGCTGCTGTTCCAGCCATTTCACCTGCACGTGAATTGCGCCGAGATTTTCGACCGGAGTCGGGGCTATCTGCACCTTCCACCGATACAAACCCTCTTGGCCCTCCTTGGTTTCAAAAACCGTATTTTCAGCCAGCCGGGCTTCAACAAGCAAACTTTCAGCAAGTAGCACAGACTTGGTCAGCATCCTGGCATGATGAGCAGCTGTCGAACAAGTGCGCATCGCACAAAAAACCGCAATCGTGGTTGTGCTTAATAGCGCAATGGCTACAACCACCTCGACCATAGTGAAGCCTGTGGTGGTATCCCTGGGGAGGGTTCTGCACCGGTTGTCATCCTTCTCAGATTGTCGAATCCTCAATTTCCACCTGTTTGCCTCTAATTTTGATTGTCTTGATTGCATCATCACTCGAAAGAGAAATAGTCGCATTAGGCCATTGCCTTGTCGGTTCAAAAACTAATAAACAGCGCTCCTTGCCCTCTATGCTAAAGCCTGTCATATCTATGATGCGCACGCTTTGACCAAAGTAGCGAATGCCGCCGCCAAAACCTTCGATCGGCTTGAAGCTCTGATTGTTTATCCCTGTCGCTATTTCCAGTAAATAACTGTTAGTCTTGGGATTAATGGTTATCCTGGTTGGCTTTTTTGTATCCATCGCCAGGTCTGCTACGTACTTAATGGCCTCGGCCATACTCAGGCACTCTTGTTTCATCTTCAGACTTTTGTTACTCCTCGTGGCGTACGGCACTGTTACCGCTACCATCGCTGCAATAATCACCAGGACAACCATCAGCTCCAGAAGCGTAAAAGCGTGTAGGGGCCTGCGAAAGCCATACAAGCTCAGTGTTCTATCGTGTTTCCGTAATGAGCTCATCATGGTTTGTAACATCATCATTGCTTCCGAAGGTACCATCTGGGCCCGCCGAAACAATGTCGTACAGGTATTCTGAATTTGTTAACTCGCTCGGGTAGGTATATCGGTATGGATTGCCCCAGGGATCCATTGGTATCGATGCGCTTTTAAGATACGGCCCTCTCCAATTTCTTATCTGGGGGTTTTGAATCAGAACCTGCAATCCTTCTTCGGTGCTTGGATACCGGCCAACATCCTGCTCGAATAAATCCATTGCGATACCAAAGGCGCCCACAATTGTCTGTCTGGCCGCTGTTATTCTGGCCTCCTGGGTGCGGCCAAAAAATCGGGGCACCGCTACTGCCGCAAGAATGCTGATTATTGTAATAACTAATAACAGCTCTATAAGTGTGAATGCCTTCGCCATGATACCTTTCTTAGAAAGTCTGTCCATTTTTGCACCTTTTCCTTTCTTAGCCGATCATCGTACTCGTTTCAAAGATCGGCAATAATATAGCCATGACAACGAATCCTATAACCAGCCCCAAAGCAACGATCATGGCTGGCCCCAATAAGTTTGTCATTGAACCTATCGCCGATTCACATTCCTGATCATACATCTCTGCCACTTCCAACAGCATCTCTGGCAAAGTCCCCGTGTCCTCCCCAATTGCCGTCATATTGGCAGCGATTTCACTAAAATAATTCTGTTCGCCAACCGCTTTTGCCAAGGTAGAACCTTTTAAGATAGCTTCTTCAACATTTTCTATCTCTCTTGCAAATGCCCGGTTTGTTGTGGTTCCTTGAGTCGTTCTAACGGCAGGTACTATTCTCACACCGCCGTTCAGAAGCGATCCGAGCGTTCTTGTAAAGCGGGCTAATTGCAATTTCCTATTTAGTGTCCCGACTACCGGTAATTTAAGTAGCGAACCGTCAATATATAATCTGACGTGTTCTGCTCTTAGTGCCGCTAAGCCCAAACATACAATCCCAACTAATGCAAGTATGAAAACCCACCAAAATCCCTTGAAGAAATCCGTTGTGCTAACCAATATTTTCGTCGGCAGCGGCAGCTTCTGATTCACATTTACAAATAGCTCGATGAATTTCGGTATGACAAAAGTGGTCAGTACGCAAACAACCCCAGCGCTAACAACAAGCAAGAATACCGGATAGACAAGAGCCCCTCTTATTCGGGCTTTTACCGCGGCTTGTGCTTTCAATTGTTTGCTTAAGACAGAAAGTGTTTCGGCTAAGCTGCCAGATTCTTCCGCGGCCGCGACGATGGCTGTATAAACTTGAGAAAAGACCCTCGGGTGTTTTGCCATCGCCTGAGATAATGAGCTGGATTGTTCAATATCGGTGCGCAATTGTCGGATTACAGAGGCTATATACTTGTTTTCCGTCTGCTTCGATAAAGTATTCAACGCAATGCTTATCTGCATTCCGGCTCTAAGCAGCGTTGCAAATTGATGAGTAAAAATTGCTCGGTCGCGGACGCTGACACGGCTGTGGATACCCGCATTCGAGCGGAGAATGGCTGACAACTTGTTTTGCTGCTCTACACTGAGCAGGTAGTAACCTTTTTGTTTTAGAGTGTTTACAACAGTTTCGCGGCGGTCGGCGGCCATATTGCCGGAAACCAAAACACCTTCATTGTTCTTCGCTTTGAAAGTATAGGTAAGCATCAAAACAAATCCATTTCTGATCACTTCTTACTGTATTAGCGTGTCAGGGGGATGAGTTGTTGATATTCATCGAGAAAAGTTTGGTGATTGTCTATCACTGAGAACATGGAGGAATTGGACAGTTAGTTATTCAAACTTTTTATGATAATTTACATAAGTGCTTAAGTTACAAGAGTATAAATCCAAAAGTTGGGAGTTTTGAAATTGGGTTTGATTGGGTTTGTTTTTTTCCCACCTGAAGGCGGTTTCATTTTTATATACCTTTGTGTAATATATATTTACGTTCATTTTTGGCCTTTCGGAAATTGGGTTTGTTTTGCATAAAAAGTAGCTGATTTGTAGAGTGTTCTCGACAGATGTAGAGGGGCCGTTGGCAGACCACAGACAACAGACACAAGACTCAAGACAAAAGATAACAGACTGCAGACAGCAGACTAAAGACACAAGACCAAAGACTATGGATGATGA